>Ga0209227_1000001_pt1 | contig 283284 bp, 202 predicted proteins | sample YNPBryantNP2012_FD_185815 | JGI IMG/M metagenome (GOLD analysis project Ga0209227, IMG submission 185815) | Anoxygenic and chlorotrophic microbial mat microbial communities from Yellowstone National Park, USA - YNP Bryant NP 2012 (SPAdes)... ...
GGCAGACCGATCTTTCGCACAACGCCTTCCTCATCCAGGACTTCGCTCTCCTTCCCGGCTCGGCCCGGATCATACACTTTGATGTTCGGGGACACCAATTGATAAAAATCCTTATCCGCAGTAACCAAATAGGTCTCGAAATTCTGCTGGGCCGCCTTGATCGCCAAGCTGCCCATCACATCATCTGCCTCAAGGCCCGGGATCTCGATGATCGGTACCCGGAGGGCTTCCAGCACCTGTCGAATGCGCGGTAATTGCTCGCTCATTTCATCTGGCATTTTTTGGCGTGTGGCCTTATACTCGGGATATATTTTATGCCGAAACGTGGGTTCTGGCGTGTCGAAGACGGCGGCCAAATAATCGGGATGATGCTCATCGATGATTTTCAGCAGCGAGTTGAGAAAGCCGAAAATGGCGCTCGTGTTCTCGCCCCGCGAATTGATCAGCGGATTCTTCACAAACGCGAAATAGGAACGATATGCCAGCGCTGATCCATCGATCAAAAAAAGCTTTTTGCGTTGCAATCTTCGGTTCCTTTCTCTTTAGTCTTTTCAGTCCAAGGGAGTGATTCACGATTGACCGCTCAACAGGAGCGGCCTGGGACTGACCTCTCGCCACCAAATGTAACACAATTTTAGCAGAATGTCAATATTGAAATGAGAAAATACTGGCACCCAGTGCAGATCTCCAAAATTTCATGGCACAAAGCGTCTTTTTGATTGACTCTTGCAAAAATATTTATTATAATTTGCCATTCGCAACCGTTCAGGCCAGCGCCCTTTCGGCCAATTCGGCGGCGCGCGATGCCTGTCAATTAAATATGATGGCAATTGCATTTTTCGATGAATGCGATCATTGACTTTTTTTGCAAGTCCCCAGATCCCAAGGATCTCGCGCCCGCTTTGCGACGTAAAAACCTACCTTCGTGAAAAATAATTATGGCGCGGCAAAAACCGAAAGGATGGTTAGGCTTGGATTGCCGAACGGGATATTGGACGCTCAACGCGATCACATTCAAACGGAGGAGAACCTGCCAATGAATCAGGCACCGATACAACAGCAGATCAATATCGAATTGGGAGAAAAAGAGGCAGAGGGGATCTATTCAAATTTGGCGATCATCACCCATTCCCCAGCCGAGTTCATCATCGACTTCACCCGGATGCTTCCCGGCGTCCCCAAAACCCGCGTCTATGCCCGGGTCATTATGACTCCGCAACACGCCAAGTCACTGCTGCGCGCGCTGGAAGACAATATCAAAAAATATGAGTCGCAGTTCGGAGAAATAAAAATCTTGGGCGACGCGAAAAGCAAACCCCTGGGCTTTCACCCCCCAAGCGAAACCGATTCTGGTTCATCAACGACCTAATCGGACAGGCAGATCACGTTCTGGCGGTCACAAAGATTTGGTTGAACCACCAATCCTCATTGCATGATCGCCATTGGTATTATGCCAAAGATGCTGTTTTTTTTCGCTCTCGATCGAGAGCAAAATCGAAGCTCGGGTATTCCCCGATCCCTGAATCGAAATGACTCATTGAGAGGCTACTGACATCCCCATTCGGTCATTTCGAGAGGCAATTTTGTGGGGAAGGGCATATACAATCGGACTGAATGGTACACGCTTCATTTTATCCCCTGCAAATTCAAAGGAGATGGTTTTTTAAGTGATGCGATGGTTTCTGGCATTGATCATCTTCAGTATATTTTTGCCCCAATGGGCTCTCTCTCAACCCGGCCAATCCGATAAAATTGGGCTGGGAGTCGAGATCGGTCACTGGCGTCCCAATGACTTGAGCGATGCTGTCGTCTTCACTCCAGCGCTCAAGTCCAAGAGTCAGCCCTATATCGGGATGATGCTGCTCATGCCGTGGCGATGGAGCATGACCTTCCGTGCCAGCCTTGGCTATTGGAATTACTGCAATGACGAGGCAACTCCCGCCACTCTGGCCGTTGAAATCACGTCGCTGCTGATCGATCTCAAATATTGCGTGCTTTCGGATGTGATGCTGATGCCTTATCTTAGCTATGGGATCGGCTGGTTTGCTGGCAAGTCGCTTCGGTCGCGACCGCGGCCATTGGACCTGGGCCACAGTGACGAGCTGGGCATCGGGGCCAATATCGGCACCGGCTTTGATTTTCGCTTCTCCCGCAGGTTGAATCTGGCTGCCGAATTCCGCTATCATTATGTGAAATTTAAGCACACCGTGGCGTTCACCGATAACTACAGTGGCCCCAAAATCAGTATCGGATTTATCTATTGGTTTTGATACGATCCCTTTATGGGCTCAATAAGGGCTCCGTAATTCTGCGGCAGCAAAATTTTTTCTGCACGTCATTGTTTCGCCGTGGGAATGGACAAATAAAAAATCCAGCCCTGTTATTTAGGACTGGATTTTTTATTTAACCGGAATTGAACCTTGAATACGCTGTCGAAATTCAGAATGATGAGAAGCAATACCAAATGATCTTCTGGTGATGAACGAACCTTAATGATGCACATTGTAATAGGGCCCCTCGCGCGATAGGGCTCAAGAAATAGCGGAGGCCCATTGCCGTCGCGTCATCGCATCCGTTGCAGAAAGCATTTGCTCCGAATGAAAACTCAAGCCGCTTAAAGGTTGATTTTCTCGACCATTCGATGCTGCTCGACTTCGTTTTCGAAAACCGTGGCCACCCGATCGATTTCATGTGATTCTTCGTTAATTTTCTCTCTGAAATAGTCGGTGATGTAGTGGATAATAATGGAATGAACGCATTCCGTGATCCCCATATCGTCGATTGGTACATGAAGATTGAATTTGGCGATTTTTTTGAGCTTGCCGCCATTGAAGCCAGTCATTCCGACCGTGATCAGATGATGCTTATTGGCATAATCGATGGCGCGCAAGACATTGGGGCTATTGCCAGAGCCGCTGATGCCAATGGCGACATCTCCCGGATCAGCTAAATTTCTCAATTGTTCCACAAAAATCGAATCATAACCTTCATCATTGGCCAAGGCCAAGATATAAGGGGTATTATCTGTCAAGCTGATCGTCCGAAACCTTTTTATGTCTCTTTTCCCATTCAACGTGCCTTTGCCTAAATCCTCACAAAAATGCGAAGCGGTTGCCCCGCTGCCTCCATTGCCGAAAATGAAGATATGTTTGTTATTGTGATAGGCATATTCCAATATTTGAATAAATCTTTGATGGTCCTCGAGTCGAAGGGAATTACACGCTGCATACACCCGGTTGAAGTACTCTGTGATCATTTCCATTCGTATCTCCCCATGTTAAAGATAATTTTCGAACCATACTTTTCCAGGAAGAACGGAAATTCGCGGTAATCTTTCAGTGCTTCCCGGACTTGATTTTGCTTTTCCCGTGGACAGTATAACAATAAGAACCCTCCGCCACCGGCGCCAGAAATTTTTCCCCCGAGTGCGCCAGCATTGATTGCCTGTGTGTACATTTTGTCGATGTCCCCATTCGAAATCTGGCTGGCAAGTCCCTTTTTCAATTGCCAGCTCTGAGCCAAAATTATGCCGACCTCGTCGAACCGTCGCGCTTCGATGGCGGTGCGAATTTGCGCCGCCTGTTGCTTGATGCCACGTAGCAGCTCCATTTTGTTCCCAGTATTGGCCCGCTGCTCTTTGAGAATCGCATCGGCACTTCTGGTCTTGCCGGTAAAAAATAGCAATAAATTGGCTCCAAATCTCCTTCTCAAACTATTTTCCAACGCTACCTTCTCAACAATCACCTCCTCGTCCGGCTTGAAACGAAAAAAACGAATACCACCATAAGCGGCAATATATTGATCTTGCTTCCCGATCGGTTTGCCCAAAATATCAATTTCAATCTCGCAAGCCTCGCGTGCCAGTCGTTCCGCGGTCACCAATTCCCCCTGGTAGGCATAAAGCGCATTCAATAACCCCACCGTGACACTGCTGGAAGAGCCCAGACCCGACCCGCTGGAGGGAATATCCGCCAGCGTCGTGATCTCCACCCCTTTTTCCACCCCAGTCTTGCGCATCGCCTCGCGCACCAAATCATGTTCGATCTCATCTACCGAATCAACGATCTCTTTTTTGGAGTAGTTGATGTAAATTTTATCATCAAATCGCTCTTTGATGATGACAAATACATATTTGTCGATTGCAGAACTAATCACCCAGCCTTCTTCCTGACGATAAAAAGACGCCAAATCCGTCCCTCCCCCGGCCAGACTGATTCTCAATGGTGTCTGCGAAATAATCATCTCGTGCTATCCTCCAATTGACCCATTTGCCTTGCAACGCCAAGGCTGAAGTTTTCATCACAAAGCAAGGTTCGATTCATCTTGGCAGATGCTATCTTCTGTTCCCAAAGAGTCGTCCTGTAGGTGAATTCCCTCGGCATGGTCGCAATCGCGTGGTTTGCGCCTGCGCGCCATTCAAGGAAACCGGGTTGGTGAGGCCCCACCCAAGCTGAGCGCAGCGCCTGGGTCATTCGCGAAGGCTATGCTTTCGGCCAGTCCGATATTTAAATTCGATAGAATTACAGGAACTGATTCAACGAATCGTGCACGAAACTTATGCTTTAGGTCAGTTCGGTACTGCCAAACATCAGCCGCGGGTATTCCTTTCTGGCCCGCTCGTAATTTTCTACCGTGCCGATGTCAATAAAATATTCGCGGATGAGATAGCCCTTCATCTTGCCAACAAGCTGCGGCAAGACATCGTAGCCAAAATCGGATGGATAGCGATCCGGCAGGTAATGCCAAATCTGATGATTGACCACATACACACCCGCCCCTGCCAAATTGCTGTTCGGCTGATTCGGTTTTTCGATGAACTCGACAATCGTGCCATCCTCGCTCAGCTCTGCAATGCCACATTGCGAGGGATGAGGCGTTCGAAATAGGCCGATCGTTGCGATGGGACGTTGTCTTTGATGAAACTTGATCATGCGGGTCAAATTTAAATTGGTCAAATTATCCGCATAGCAGATCAAGAAATTCTGTTCCTGACAAACGAAATCGAAATTGTTGCGCACGGTGCCTGCGCTTCCCAATAGCTCCTCCTCGAAAACCGTATGAATTTTCACTTGAAATGAGTAGGTGTCGAGGAATTTGAAGATCAAATCGGGCAGATGATGGAGATTAATCATCACTTCATCGATATGATGCCGCTCAAATAATTTGATCCAATGATAGAGCAGCGGTTTTCCCGCAATCGGCACCAGGCATTTTGGTATTTTGTCGGTGATGGGGCGCAGTCGTGACCCAACCCCGGCTGCCAATAGAAATGCTTTCATGCACCCTAACAACTTTGTTAAACAATAAGGTTGGTCGCTTTTGCACCTATTGAAATATCAGAATCAATTCACCAGCTCAAGCAAGCGCTCCCAGCCGTGCATTCCTGGAATAAGTTTTCTGCGTCGATCGCACCACGTTGAGGGCTTTCATGGTAGACCACGCATGATCCAGGACATTGTCAATCTCCGGCAATTGCTTGAGCCAGTCAATATACGCGCGAATACTATCCTCCACCGTGTGGATCGGTCGCCAACCAATGGATTTTAACCTAGAAATGTCTGAAAAAATATGACGCGTATCACCAAATCGATACTGTCCGGTGATCATGGGCGTTATATTTTTGTTAAAAATATTCGCCACCAACTGAGCAAACTCCAAAACGGTGTAACATTTCCCGCCCCCAACATTGAAGATCTGATAGTCAGCCTCGGGAGAATCGAGCACCTTCAGGTTCGCCTGAACTACATCAAAAATATTGACGAAATCGCGGACCTGCTGGCCATCCTCATACACTGGCGGCTGGCGATCCAAAAATAGGCTGAGACAAAAAATGCGGCAGGCCCCAGAATAAGCATTGTAAATTGACTGCCTCGGCCCCTGCACAATAGAATAGCGCAGACAGACCGTTGGGATCCGATAGCGTTTGCCCAAATTTATGCTGAGCTGTTCCTGCAAGTATTTCGACAACGCGTACTGATTCTGAGGATTCACCCGCTTCTCATTGGTCCACATCGCCTGAAGCGCCGTCCCACAATCGATACAGCGATGGTTCCAATCCCCTTTCTCCAATTGCTGCTGCGATCGGATATCAGGAAATTTAATGCGATTGCATCGGGGACAACGATACTTGCCCTCACCATATACGGCCTGAGATGAAGCAACAATCACCTTTTTTATCGGAAGCTTGTGCTCCACGATCAATTCATATAACAGCGCTGTGCTGACGCTATTGACATGGACGAAGGTGCTGAAATCGGGAAGATAATCCTGATAGGCAGCAAAATGGTACACCACATCGATCCCCCTTAGCGCCTTCAGCCAATCCTCCTTATTGCGCACATCGCCCAATTGAAATTCGGCCTCTTTGGGCACGTAATTCGGCATTCCTTTCGCATGAACGGGCTTTGATAGATTGTCCAAAATGCGAACAAAATATCCGCGAGCTAAAAGTGCGTCCACAGTGTGAGATCCGATAAAACCAGCACCGCCAGTCACTAAACAATTCATCTTCATCACTCTCATTCATGATTCAAAACCAAAGCATTGTTATTTCTATCCGCGTGACTCCATGAGCAACCATGGCGCTGTCCCCCCCATCTGCCGATCACCGAGATCAATATCCCCCAAGTGAGTTTCCCCCCTCCTGCGGCGCAGCTCAATAGCGCCATCCCACTCCCAAATCCAGATGCAATTTAATCGTAACATCCCAGCCCTGGTGACTTTTTCCCCTTTGATGCTCTGCATTATCCATGCTGGTATACCCAACACGACCCTCCAGCAAGGCATAACTGCTGGGGTGATAGCGGAATAATAGCGTCAGCCGAGACGAGGATTCCACAATGCCATAAGGGAACGGCTCATGGTAGCCCTGTGCCACGGTATATTTTAACCACGGGGTATCCCACCGCGACAAAACCGATCCGGTTCCCTGACGGATGCGGTCCCATTGCACCCCGATTTGCCATCCCGGCCGCAGCCACTGGCTAGCGCTGAAATGCCAGCGATCGAAATTATTGCCGAGCGCATAACCAATAGGCCGATTGAAGTGGACGAATTTCTCCCACTCCTGCCAGGAATTGTAGGTTCGATTGGCGATGCGGACATATTCCAGGCCAATCAGACTGCCCGGGATCCCCAGTACAGCACCGTGCTGCGCCCCGACGATGAATCCAAATTCGTTCGGCTCCAGATCGATGGGAATCTTCTTTTCCAATTGATAATCGTCCACCAGGAATTCACCATAAAGTTCCCAATGGGGCCAGGGAAAGTAATCGAAATCCAAATAAAGGAATCCGTTGCCATCCGTTCCGCCGCCATTCAACAGCTCGCCATGATAATACAACACAGGATTATGATACTTGAGCTCCCAAGGGGCATCGGGCCCACCGTATAGCAAAGCCTCGGTGACCCCAATGAACAACTTATCTCTGATGCTGATGGTTATCCCATGGGCTGAAAGGTATCGATTGGCCCTACGGGTGCTATATTTTTTGACCAAGGAGTCCGATAAATTCCATTTCTCCAATTGGGCAGCAATCACGTAAAATCTCAACCCCTTGTACTGGAAATTCACCGAAAACTGATCGAACGGCTGGGCATGATCCGAGAACAACAATCTCCCTGTTTTGCCACTGCCCCAATTTAAAAAATCCCTGCCAATTGTGCATTCCAATTCGTATGAATTGGTAGACCGATCAAAGAGCCGGAAACGCAAATAGGCCTGTTCGGTATAGCCAGCAAAGCCGCGCCAGCGTTTTCCAGGATAGAGAGGATCGTCCAACAATGATTGGTCAAGCCGAACACCATTGTAACATGTCAGCCGATCCTTCCAATGAACGCCTGCCTGGCTTCGCAATTGTGTGAAGTATCGGGTTTCGCTGCCATCGTGAACGATGGATTCATCCAGCCATACGCCAGTCCTAAAAGCCAATGGGCGTTCATCATCGGCCTTTCGGCCGCGACCGAGAAACTCGCAGGATAACAAATCGATGAGCTTTTGATCCCTCGCTGAAACCTTCATTTCGCCCTTGGCAAGCTGCTGGTGAAATAGCGCCAGGGAATTCACCAGCTCCGACTCTGTATATGGCTGTCGAATCGGCTGAAGCGATGTGAGATAGCCAGCCAGCCGCAGTTCATGCAAATAAGCATACGCCCAATGATAGGTGGGAATGGTAGCGTTGGTTTGTGCAAGACAAATGACGCCGATACATTCGGATAACAGAGATAAAAGGAGGAGATGGAATTTCATAGCTCAGAAAATGTGTGTCAGCCCCTGGCAAATTTTGAAAGCGGGCATCATGATGACCAGAGCACCATCAAAATTATTCTTTTCTGGAGATATTGAAAAATAGGATCATCATCCAATGATCTATGCGTGGAATGCTGAATATCCCCGGGGGATTCGGTAGCCACAGAATTATTTTTGGGAGGATCACAAAAATATCTTTATTATCGATGGTTCTGCTTTTGGAACAGAAGGCGTGACCCAATAAACTGCCATGCGATTTGAGCTTCAACATCGGCTAAATTTTTTCTGCGGAAACTGGGAGGTCGAATGGCTTTGTAGCACCATTCCCAACAAATTTATGCTTGAGAACCTGAAAAACGAAATATGGATTGGTGGTCAAATACCGCTTCCACAAATTCTTTGGATCCTGAAGCATCCGATAGATCCACTCGAAGCCGTGCCGCAAAAACGACGGAGTCTCCTTGCGAATGCCGGCAAACACATCGAAACTTCCACCAACACCCAGCATCACTGGGGCCTGGATTTTCGCCCGATTGTTATGGATGAAATACTCTTGCCGCGGCACCCCCATGGCTACTAACACGATATTGGCCTGGCTTTGATTGATTTGATCGACGATCCCACGATCATCCGAAAAATAGCCATGATGCCAGCCAGCGACCAGTTGTTCACCATACCGGTGTTTGATATTGACCACCATTTGGTTTAAAACCTCTGGCCTGGCCCCTAGAAAAAAGAAAGAAAAGCCGCAGCTTTCACCGACTTCCAACAGTTTTCGCATTAGCATAATTCCACCGATATGCTCTGCCAGCGGCTGATTTAGCTTTTTCGATGCCCAAACAAAGGCATATTCGGGAATAACGATCTCGGCCTGGCGCATGATTTGCGCCAGCAATCGGTCCCGTCGCACCTGATAAAACTTGTTGGCGTTGATAGCCAGAACGTGCGTCTTTATCCCATTGGCAATGGCCTGACTGATCCGCTGGATAACTTGATCGCTGGTCAAATTATCCACCGGAAAACCCAATATTTCGATCCTGCTATTCATCCCAATTCGCTAAAAGATATGTAAATGCATAAAACATCCAGGCCTGAGACCACCGGATGTAGGGAATTTTGCTTTTAAAAAATCGCGATTGCTTGTAATAAAAATAGCCTCGTTTTTCATCCCATAAGATATTCAGGACATGCTGAACCATCCGCTCCACTCGAGTGCGATAGTCAGGAATATAGCGGCGCAATGCCAAAAAGCTGATAATCGCCTGCGCAAAGCAATGCACATCCAGGGGATACACACGGACATCGGAATATTTTGGCAATAAATTAGGTGTAAAATGTTGCCGGAGATGAAAATCAAGACCTTTCTGCAAAACTGGCTCGAACTGGCTATCCCCACAGTATTGTTGATAGTGATGAAGCGCCAGCAGGTTATAGCCAGTATGAAAATTATCTACCCATTGATGATGCCCTCGATTGCCATAAGCCCAGGCGCCATCTTCCCGCTGCAACGACGCCGAGTAGCGAACCACCTTTTCCGCCAGGTTTTTATACGAGCTTTGGCCAGTCACATCATACAGCCGCGATAAATAAGCAGCGCCCACCAAATTCACATTATGAATAACGGCCTTTTCCCCGGGAATATAGCCAAAGCAAATACGCTCGGGCTCCTCAACCAGAATCAAATGGCGTAGCATGAATTCCGCAACCTGTTCCGCCTGCACCAGAAATTCTTTTTCGCTACTGCTCTCATATAAATCCAACAGCGCCTGCCCAGCAAACACCGAACAGATCATGTTCGGCTTGAATTTCGGCACGTTGAAAGCCAGCGCCTGCCAATCGAAATTATATCCCCAGCATAGACCTTCATAATTTTTCGACCTGAGTTCTATCAACCGCTGATACAATCGCCGAGCCTCAGCGGGATAAGCTTGATCCTGAACGCGACGGCCGAGCCGCAACAAACCACAAATGAACAGCGCCAATGCCTTGGGATTATCGCCCTTCGGCACCTGACAGAGACGACGAAAATTGATCGGCGATTTCCGAAACCACTGGATCCACGCCAATCGAAAATATTTATTGCGGTGAAAAGGCAGTTTCTGAAACAGCCGACTGTTCAATCCATCCAATACATCCCAGCCCTGGAAATTTACGCTCTTTAAATAATCGTAATGCTTGAAAATGATGTCGGCTATTACTGTCTGATCTGCCATGCAAGGTCGTTAAGCGATTGGATGATTAGGGAATTAGTGCCTGAACGAAAACCGCAAATTTTGGGTGCGGCTGTCATTGCGAGCGAAGCGAAGCAATCTCTTAGCTTTTTGTGATTCAACGAGATTGCTTCGGCAAAAAACGAAAAATATGGCTTTTCCTTCAAAGACGAATGAGTGCGCTCCCTTTCTCATTCCAGGAGAGGGGGTTAAGGGATAAGGTCTGATATGGCAATGTTTGATAATATCGTTTCAGTTGCAAATTATGGTGTTCTCGTTCAAGCACAAATGAGGTGATTAAGTAATGGGGGATTGGTGAATTCACCTTCGCGAAATTCATTTAATTTGCTAAATTCGCGGTCTCATTGAGTTCACCTGTCATTTCGATCGATTTCCCGCGACGAATCGATTCGATGATTTTAAACGGCAACAAGCTCGACAAATAAATCTCCTGAAACGGAATGGGCGCTGAACTGCCATGCTTCACCGCATCCAGAAATGCCTTTACTTCCTGACGATGCCCCTTGTCCTGGTTCGATAACTTGTACCGCTTTTTTTTCTTGCCATAAATCGTCAGCTCTTTGAAATCGTTCAGAATTGCCGTCACTCCGCTCCCATAAACCTCTAAATATTCCTTGGCCAATTCCTTGCTCCCATTGGCGAAATAACTGACCGTCGCTATCGAGCCATTCTGAAATTTCAAATTAATCACCAGCGTGTCCTGGGTCTGCTGCGCCGAATCCATGGCGTAGGCCGAGACCATGATTGGCTGACTGTTCGCCAGATATTGGCATAGATCCAAAAAATGACAGACCTCGCCGATAATGCGCCCGCCGCCCACTTCCAGATCCTGGGTCCAATGATCCCTCGGAATAAAACCGGCGTTGATCCGATAATTGATCGCCACCGGCGCTGTGGTGATATGCTCCCTTAGCTTCTGGATCAGAGGGGCAAAACGCCGATTGAAACCAACCATGAGGATAGTGGATTTGGACAATTGAGCATCAGATACCGGATGATTCATGTCCTTCGGCGAGTGATCACTGTTCACTGCCCACTGATCACTGTTCACTGTCGACTGAGAATATACCTCAACCACCCGCTTTAACTGATCTTCAGATAGCGCCAGTGGCTTCTCCACAAACACATGCTTCCCATGCTCCAATGCCCTGATGACATATTCCGCATGACTATCATGCCGCGTTGCGATGAAGACCGTGTTGATCTCGTCATTCTGGTAAATATCCGCTGCATCACCGCTGGCAAACGCGAACCCATAGCGATCGGCCACGGTGCGGCTCTCATTGCCCGCTGCCGTCGCCACGCCGATCAAGGCGGCGTGATCGTAATTCTTGACATTTGGCAGCAAATGCGTCTGGGCAAACGAACCGGCGCCAATGAACCCAATTTTCACCTCTGCTGGGCTCCGGTGGTTACTGGATAGAACCACCCGCTTCTGGATCTCCCGCTCCGGATGATATTTCAACACGATGCCTAAAAACGGCTCGCTCTTCTTCAAGATCAAATCATACGCCCGAGGCGCCTCATCGAAATCGAACTCATGAGTGGTCAGATGATCCACTTTGATCTTGCCCTGAGCCAGCAACTGCAAAAACGCCGCCATATTGCGCTTCTCGGTCCAGCGGACATACGCGTAGGGATAATCCCTCCCCTTTTGCTCGTACTCGGGATCATACCGTCCTGGACCGTAGGAGCAGGACATCCGCAAATCCAGTTCCTTTTTAAAATAATTTTCCCGCGAAAACCCGGTGGGCACCGCCCCGACGATGATCACCTTCCCCTTCTTTCGCGCCAGGCGACCGGCCAATTCGATCGGGTCGAGACTGTTGGTTCCCGCCGTGATAATCACCGCATCAACACCCTGTCCCGCCGTTTGTTCAGCAATGCTGTACTCCAATCCTGCGTCGCTCCGCTGGAACGCCTCATCCGCGCCGCTTAATCTCGCCCGTTCCACGGCCCAGGGATCGATATCGATGCCGAACACCTGTACCCCACTGGCTTTCAGCATTTGTACCGTCAACTGTCCCAGCAATCCCAGACCGATCACCGCACAGGACTCGCCCAGCCGCACATCCGCCTGCCGAATGCCCTGCAATGCAATCGCACCCAGCGTGGTATACGCCGCCGCGGAAAGAGGAACGTTCTCCGGCACCGGCACGCATAAATTCACCGGCATCGAGACCACCTCCGCATGATTGGCAATATCCTGCCCGGCGCACGCCACAAAATCCCCAATTTTGAATTCAGTTATTTCTTTGCCGATTTCGATAACTTCTCCAGCGCAACTATAACCCAGCGGCGCCCAGGCATCCAGCTTGTTCATCACCTTGCGGTAGGTGTTGAGCAAGCCCTCTTTCTTTACCGTATCGAGCACCTGCTTCACCTGCTCCGGCTTCTCTTTGGCCTTGCCGAGATAACCTTTGCGGGCCGTGGTCACCTTGCTGCCCTCGGTGCCAGCACTGATGAGCGAATAATGAACTCTGACCAGAATATTTTTAGGATTCAACGTCGGAAACGGCACTTCCAACAATTTCATTTCGCCGGTTTTGAGGTTTTGGGTGAGTTGGAGCATTAAGTACCTGACCTTACAAATTTTTTAATGACCATTTCGCTGTGATATGATCATTTGAGTAAATTACATTCTCTCCTTAAAGGGCCTCTATAAAAACTCTGGCGCCTTGTACTATAAACATTCTGTCCCTATTGAAACAGGGATGATTGCTTTAAAGAACCAAAGAAAGTTGACAGAAGGATCACTCTGTAGTTATATCCACGGCGTTTCGTCTATTTCAATTTTGTGAGGATTCAATGTTTCTATTTGCGAAACCTAAGATAACGTCGAGTCCGTTTAGGCACCAATTACTGGTGGTGCCATTCACATTTTTTAAAACGAATAAGGGTAATTGCTATTAATAAACTTCAAATACCACAAGATGAGATAAGCGAAATTTCTATAATCTGTGGTCTTAGCCAATTCAATCCCGTAGGGATGAGATGTGAATAGCTATCATCGCCACCCAAAATGTGGAGTCCCTTTAGGGACGAAACTTGGAAGTGGATAATTACTTTGGTTCGAAAGCAACAATTTCATTTCGCCGGTTTTGAGGTTTTGGGTGAATTGGAGAACAAAGTATATCTATTTGAAGAAGGTTCTAAACCATATTTCCGTTGTTAATATTTGCCAAATCAGGTGAGCATTATCTTCCTTGCCCGCTCGATCCAGTTGAATTTTTGTCTTCACATAGTCAGGATTGTATAGTCCCCGTGTTTTAATCGATTCATAAGAAAGATATTCGTCGATCATCTCTTTTAATGGTCCTCGAATCCACGACCGTAGAGGCGTGCCAAAAGACGCTTTCGGTCGATAAACGATTTCTCTCGGCAGATATTTTTCCGCTACTTTTTTTAGCAGGTATTTTTGCTGGTTTCCTCGGATTCGCAAATGCGGCGGCAATAAAAACATAAATTCAACGATATTGTGATCCGTCAGCGGGGGACGCGATTCGACACTGGCTGCCATGCTCGCTTTATCTGCGTAGGTTAAATTATGTTCAGGCAAAAATACCAGCGTATCATTTAAACACATTTGCGTGAGATAGGATAACCGGTTGCCATTGAAATTCCCGACTTGCGATTTGAAAAAATGCGTTTCCCAATAAGAGGGGCCGTTCTGAAAGATTCTCTGATATTCGTTGGGGTTGAGCGATAGATCAGAAGATAGAAAACGCTCGATTTTCGGCAGCGAGGCAAACGATAGGAATCTTTTCGCCCATCGGACGGAGCGAAACCCAGATCCGGCTGATGCAACTGGTATATGTTCAGCAAGCTTGATTGCTGATGCTTGCAATAACTTGGGTACCCGCTTTTGATAACTTTCTGCCTTTAAACAAGCCAGGTGCTTCCGATAGCCGCCAAATATCTCATCGCCGCCGACCCCATTCAGCAAAACATAAATTCCGTTTTCACGAGCGGCTTTTGAAATAAGATAGGTGTTGATCGCCGCCGCATCTGCCAAGGGCTCATCCAGATGCCAGATAATTTTGGGCAATAAATCGACAATATCCGGCTCAATCTCGAACTCGTGATGATCAAACCCAAAGTGATTGGCGATTTTTCGGGCATAAAAACTATCATCCCCCATGCTCTCGAATTTTTGGTCTTCCTGCCGAAATTTGATAGTAAACGTCTTGATCGTTTTGTTGGTGTGCCTTGCCATTAGCGCGCATATTAAAGATGAATCAATCCCCCCACTCAAAAATGCGCCTACCGGCACATCGGCAATCATTTGCAGCTCAACTGCATCAAAGAGCAGTTGCTCGAGCTGAGCCTCTGCATCCTGATCACCGATTGAATTCTCAATCGGATGTAATTTCCAGTACGGCTGAATTCTTAATTGCCCATCTTTAAATACTAAATAATGACCCGGCGGCAACTTATAAATATTCTTAAAACCGGTCAATGGAGAAATTTGAAAACGGGTCGGGGTATGCAACGCAACATCATCTGGCTCAGTCTGGACCAATCCGCTTTTCAATATCGCTTTAATCTCGGAGGAAAAAATAAGTTTGTCATCTTTATGATAATAATAAAACGGCTTGATGCCAATCCGATCCCGAGCCGCAAACAACTCTTTGGTTGTTTTATTATAAACAGCAAAGGCAAACATGCCGTTGAACTTCGCCAGCGAATTTATCCCCCAGCTTGCCACGGCCTTTAAAATGACTTCGGTATCACTGGCAGACCGAAAACGGCAGCCCGATTTGATCAACTCCGCTCGAATTTGCCGATAATTGTACAGCTCGCCGTTATACGTTATCCACAATTCCTCCTTTTCATCTGCCATTGGTTGATGCCCGGATGGCGACAAATCAATGATGGCTAATCGCCGCTGCCCGAGCCCGACGTGATGGTTCTCGAACCATTTAACCCCAGCGTCGTCTGGCCCTCGATGTGCCATCACTTCGGTCATCTGGCTGAGCACATTCAAATCCCCGCAATTGATGAGTCCAGTAATTCCGCACATATGTTAACCATTGGTGGCAAGCGTTTTATTGAAAACTTCGATCATCTTATTTATATGATGTTCTTTGGTATAATAATTTTTATATCGTTCATACGCCTTCAGGCCCATGCGGATTCTCTGATCGGGATTAATGATGAGAAACTCAATTGCTTTTGCGAATTCTTCTGGGTTCTGGTTATTAACTAATATGCCGGTTTCATTATTGTGAACTACATCAGAAATAGCACCAACACCATCAATGGCAATGACAACATTTCCTGCTGCCATCGATTCCAGAATAACCAATGGCAAGCCATCATTCATGCTGGGGTAAACAAGAACATCCGAAGTCGCTAAAAGATCGATCTTTTTTTCATCATAAACAGGACCCAAAAACTGGATATTACTTTGCAGCCGCTCGGTTTCAATAATTTGCTCGATTTCATTTCTTATTTTTTCCTGGCTCTCATTGAATACCGGGTCAAAAGCCCAATTGCCAGCAATTTTCATCTGAATTTGTGGAAATTTCTTTTTTGCCAGCGCCAGCGCCTGCACGGCAATGTGAATCCCTTTGAATTTCAGTAAATTTCCTAAAAAATATAAGACGGGTAAGCCTGACTTATCATATTTTCCATTGATATCGATATGAAGATCTATCCCATTGGGAACGACATCGATCTCCTGTTCATCATGCCAGCGTGAAAAAATATACTTGAGCGAATTGCCAAGAACAATCGTCCGATCCACCCTTTTCTGAGTGACATCAATAAATCTTTTTAAGAACCAATTGGAGCGCAAATAAAAATTGTAAAAATCTGCTCCATGCAAATGTTGAATGATTTTGGCCCTGGAGAAAATTTTTGACATGATGATAAAAAGGCCATCTCGCCAATAGGCAGGACCCTGGGCAGGACATAAATAAGTAAGCTTAGGTTTAAAATCTAGGCATAGAGATAAAAGTTCAGCCAAATTTTTAATTCCAATAAAAATATTAATTATATCAAATTTGCCAAGATTATCCAGGTCATTTCTATAATCACTGGTATTTAGATGTCTTATCTTAAAAATATCTTTGATTCTTGAGCTAAGGAGATCACTTAGATATATATTTGAGCCATGGAAGGGAGGGGGCATGGAACCAATGACTACGAGCTTTTTTCCTCTTTTATTTTTCATTGTTATTTTTTTAATTTTTCAGCAACAATAAAAACTGAAGTAGCCCAATCGGGAAATAGATAATTAAATAGTTTTGCAATCAAACCGTTGCCGATGTTTATATTATAATTTAATATTTTGTAATTATGTTTTTTGAACCACTTTTTATAAGAAACCGGACAAGATAGATGAACAACATCATCGTCACTACGCTCAAATTTAATTTGTCCATACTCCATTCTTGGAAAAACATAAAGAAAATACGATTTGCGCGAAAGTAGTAATTTGATGGGTAAAAATAAGCTCCTTAAAATACCAATTAATACATCTATTATGCTTTCAAATTGCCAATAACGTCCTTTGCTCGCAATCTGGTAGTATAGCGCATGAATAGGTGCAGTAATTGTTAACCAATTAGGTGCTAAAATAATAATTTTCCCGCCGATTTTAAGTACTCGATTAATCTCTAATAAAGTTTCATCGACATTAATAAGGTGTTCAAACACATTGAGGGAACAAACAACGTCAAAATAATTGTCAGGGTAAGGAAGTAATTCTCCATTGTATCTTGATAACTTGGGACCATTAATCGGCATCTGTTCTAATTGCTTTTGTAGATCAGCATCTGACCAAAGATCAATGCCCTCTACCTGCAAACCATGACAACGAAGGGCATAAGGAAGCTGCCATGTTCCAGATCCAAAATCCAATACTAATTCATTGGATTTAGCATATTGTTTTACAATGCGTGCATAATTTTCAAATTTTATATTGCTACTATACTTTGAATAAGAATCTGGTCTATTATTATATAAAATACTTAATGCAGAAGCCACATGCTTAAAGTCTTCATTATTTCTAAGGAATTTCGGATTCATCTCGCATTCTCTTCTTATATTGCTTTTTTAATTATATCAACCCCTTTGCTCACTGGCCATTGCTCTGCTGTTTGACGAGCAGCGCGTCCCATTTGAAAAGAAAGCTTTGGATCAGTTAATAATTTTATCATATGTTCTGCAAGCTGGTTTACATCCCCTGCTCTATGAATAAATCCATTTGCCCCTGGCTCTACACGATCCAAAACTGATCCTGAAACATCAGAACCCAATATTGGTAATCCCGCTGCCATTGCTTCTAAAACCGCAACTGGGAACGGATCATTTTGTGAAGGATGTACAAAAGCATTTGACATTATAAGTAAATCTTTGAGCCGTTTGGGTTCCTGCCATCCCAGTATTTCCACTTCATTAGCAATATTATTTGAAAAAGATAATCCCTCTAATGATGCACGCTCTGGGCCATCTCCTATAATGAGGTATCGAAAAGGAACATCTATTTTTCTTTTAACAATGGACAATGCTTTAATTGCTATATCATATCGCTTTCGGTAAACCAGCTGTCCGCTGGATACAAAAATAAAGGGATTTTTTAAGGAAAACTTCTGATTTTCGCTTGAGAAATTTTTAGAGTAACTAAGATCTACAAAAAAAGGCATATTCTTTATTTTGTTAGGTGAACAACCAAGCATAGTCATTGATCTTACTCCGGGTCTTCCTGTTGACATTACGACATCTGCATACCTAAAAATTAAACGGTATAAAATACGCCGTATCAATGAATGCCATAGTGGATATGGCTTATCATATTTTGATAATTCTATAATACGAGAATTTAAAGAATCATTTTTTTCATAACGTACGTTTGGTGTATCACTCCAGAAAAGAAATCTTCTTTTGAGTAAGATCATTAACAATAAGATGAATTTAACAGTCAATCCTGGCCAACCAACCAGCACAAATATTGAGTATTTCTCCTTAATCACTCGCCAGACCAATTCATAATCAATATACAAGCTTGATCGACCATCTTGATAAAAACGATTCTTATATCCTTGACCTAATTTGGTTTGCCATGGATGAGAAGCAAGCACAGAAAAGCGATAATGCACAGTTAAATCTATTTCGGGATCATTTGCCAAGGCCTGAAAAAGTATATCGTTATAGGGGGTTGGTTGCCAGGCTAACCAATGAATTTTATATGAGTAAGCCATTAGTCATAACCTCATAAAGACTCATTATTTAATGTTAGATTTTTTATAATATAATCATCACCAAAATAGCATTTATTTTCAGAACCGGGAAATTAATTTCTAATCTAAACGACAAAAAACTCATTTAGCTATCAATTTTAAATTCCTCTCATATTCAACATAAATTAAGCCATACATAGTCCATATAATTGTGGTAATTCGAGTCACAGAGAACCAGTCATCAAAAATAGAAACTCCAAGAAGAAAGAGCGTTATCACTTGCGCTGAAAATGCCAGGTTTCTCATGTTTAAGTCAGGACTTTTGTGTTTTACTATTTTAATAATTGCATACATCTTAGCATATATTAATAGATATATCAATAGCGCTGGCATACCTAATTCAAACAGCAAAGAAAAATATGAAGAAGAGGGATTAATTGCTGTGCTACTTCCTATTCCAAAAGCGGAAGAATTAATTGATTCAAGGTAAAAGCTTACAAAATATTTATAGCTAAGTTCGCTGGGTATCATTCGATTAACATAGCTGCCTGCCACATCAACATTTTTATTAAGTTCAATGGGTAAAGAAATAAACTGTAAATAAGCTCGACTGATAAAAGTAGCAGGTCCTGTCCCAATAAAAATCGCTTGCGGTTTTTCTTTCAAAAAAGATGGATATGATTTTAAAATTCTGATTTTAGGGATATCAAACAGATGATACGATACTGATCTAATTTGGCTTGCTACGCTTGAGATGCTGGTTAAAGAATTCAAATAAAGGGATGTCAATACCACTAATAATATTAAAACTGATATGATCGCAGCATATCTTTTAAAAGTTATAATTGGAATTTTGAATTGCCTTAATGAGAAAATTATTGACAAAATAAAAACTATCCACCCGATTCTAAAGCTGGTCGCAAGAATAGCAAAAAGACCTAATAAAATTATAAATAAATCATTTTTGTGAGCTCTCTGATTTATATAATCATAAATAAAAAAGCTAATAACAACAATTATAAAAAAGGTCATTTGCGATCCATTTACACCAAACGTGCCTGTTATAAGATCTGGATTATTTATTTTTAATGCAGGAATAAGCTGCAAGAATAATATTATTGGAAATTGTAATAAATATATAATATAAAATGTTTTAAAATAATATTGAAGACTAATATTATTGTTAATTATAATTAAAAACCAAAAAAAAGGCTGTAGATATAGTATGACAAATACTAAAGCAGGGGTTAGCTTTAAAGAATCAAAATTTAATATTGCAGAAAGAAAAATGATAGCGCTAAATAAAACTAATAAATTAAAAATGTCTGATTTAATAAAATTTTTTTGAGGCGCTTTTTTTATAAACAAAATGATTAAAAGCAGCGGCACCAGAATGTTATCACTGAAATTGAATCTCCTGCTTAGAACTGGAAATGTCTCGGTGAAAAATCGAATGGTTAGCGTTATAATTAAAGTAAATATTATTAGCTTTTTCAATCTTTTGCTACCCTATTGTAGATTTCTGAAATCATTTTGTTCTTAATATAGGCATTTATATGATTATAGAGCTTTCTTTTAATTCTAATATTCAAATTGCTGTTTTGTGTTCTTATGATTGAAAAGAATTTTTCAATAGTAAAAATTCCTTCTTGATCCAGATTGCTAATCAATTCATTTATTGCGATAGTAGGGGTATAAATAATAATATTGTTCGATGAATAATATTCTAAAAATTTAACAGCATAAGCATAATTTAAATCATATATTGGAAGAAGCGGATTTACACAAATAAATTTATTTTTGGCTAAAGCATTTTTAATACTATCAAAAGCAACATGTCCATGAAAATAAACATCGTTGCAGTTTGAAAATTCAATTATCGTTTTTTGCCCGGCATTCCCAAAATGATGAAACTCATATTTATAGCCCAAACTTATCAGATTTTGCATTTCCTGTTTTAATCTGCATAAAAAATCAGTCATTCCGTATTCATCTAAGTCATGACCAATATATATAAACCTGAGTATTTTGTCAGAGAAATCAAAATATTTTTCTTTATTAATTCCCAGATGATCAGCAACAGATGGATCTATTGCATTATAAAAAAAGAAGGCCTTGTTATTTTTTATTATTTTATTATATTCTTTTTCGTGTATTGATACAATTATCGAATCGGCATATCCCATTGCAATGCAGGTTATTCTGCATTTCATGTATCTTAAAAACCTTATCAATCCCTTTGATTTATAATATTCTTTATAAGGTGAATCCCATAAGTCAACTATCCATTTAATTCCAATTATCTTGCCCCACAAGCCAAGTAAGGAGAAAATACTTCTTTCTGTGATAATTAACTTAATTCGTTTTTTATATTTAAAAATATACAAAAAGGAATTTATAAAAAATAGAGAATAGGCCCATATTTTAGCTATCCCTCTTGATCCTATTTTAATTCTGCCTCCTTTTTTAAAATATCGCTCGCTAATTAAATCCAATCTAATCAAGTCCCTTATATAATAAAAACGTTGATATTCATTGTGTCCCAGAGAATAATGGGCATCTGGGCTATTAAAAGCGCCAGGTGAAATAAATAATTTCATATTTTTGTACAGTAGATTAATTTTCTATTAAGCCTTGATATATTTTTGCAAGCTTTTTGCCCTGTAGGCTTGCGTTATATTCTAGTTCGATATGCTGCCTGTTTTTATCAAGTATATTTCTCCATTTATCAACATTATTTATTAGCCATCGAAAGCAATTAACTAGACCATCAATATCTCTTTCATCCGCTAATTGACAGCTAGAATTATATTTGATTACTTCTGGTATATCGCAATGCCTGGTGCTAACCACTGGCATTCCAGAAGCACTCATCTCTATCAGGCTGACTGGAACACCGCCTTCACTATCCCCATCAGAGGCAGTTATACTTGGCGAAAGATAGATATGATGATTATATGCTTCTCTCATTAGAATATCATAAGGCTGATAGCCTAATAATCTGGTATGTGAATCTAACTTATATTGTTTAATCATACTTAAAATTATCTCTTTCTCTTTTCTTCTTTTCGAGCTACCGATGCCATCCCCAATTAGAGTTATTTGTAACGGAACTTCTTTTTTTAATTTTCCGAGCGCTGCTATTCCAAATGGTATTCCTTTTTTTTCAGTGAAACTAGAAGCAATCAAAACTCTTAATGGCTCATTTTTATTCCATTCTCTTGGTTTATATTCAATTTTTTCTACTCCTACACCTAAATGATGAACAATAACTTTATCTTTTGGACACCCTAAGTTTATAATGCTTTGCGCCATGAAAGGCCCTTCACAAAGCACCGCATCAACCTCTTTAAATATCATATCATAGCGTTTACGCCATTTTTCCCATTTTAAAGGAATAAAACCCACATCGAAGCCATAAAAAGACACAACGTGCTTTATTCTTGTTTTCCTGGCAACTTTTAGGTTATACCACGCAGTAGGACCAAAATGAGAATGCAAAATTTTTACTTTAAAATCAGTCACTATTTTTTCTCTGAAGGAATTAAAATGAAAATTTAAATTAATGCTTTTCAACGTATTATTAATCTTAACAAGAGTTGGATGGATATCATGAATTGAGTGTATGTCATCTATTTTAAATTGATCTATGTTAGTCGTATATTCGCATAATACATGGTTTTTTATATTTTTAGGAAGATATATCAATTCATCATACATCCACTTTTGAGTTGTAGGAAGCCAAGCATCAATACTGTGGATAACGTTCAAAGTTTTTCTCTGCATTTTATATATTGCTCGCTTGTTAAAATAAATCCATCAATTCTTTTTTCAAATATATTCGTTGATAAATAAAAAATCAGGTAATAAAGCCAGATAATAATTTTTAAATCTTTTTATATTATTTTTGGATTGCTTTATTTAATATTATTATATCATTTTGACCTTTATATGGCATTATTAAGCTTTTGAAAGCCTCTTGCGCAGCTATTAAAATATGCTCGATATGTTATTTGAAAGCTAAAAAAATATTACTATTCACCAATTAATGATAAATAAATCTAAAGATTTTAAAGAAAAACATAGATGAATTATATGCGCAATAATAATCATATTTTGAATTATGCAATTTATTTTCCATCAACAAGTGGAATTTGATAAAATATTTTGATAAAATTGGACTCACTTTAATAGCATCGATTATCCATTCTTAATTATTTAGTATTGACATAATAGCATATACAATTATGATCAGGATTATATTTATTGCAATTATCACTAAATTAAATAGAAAATTATTTGAAAAAAATAATAAATAAGAAAAATATTGAAGATGACAATACAATTCAAGAAAAATACACTTAATCAAATGATTAATATAAATAAATTTAAATAGCTTAACTTAAATAATACTCTAGAAAATTTATATGATAAATAATATCGGTAATTCTTCTATTGGTCTTAAATTAAAGTTCCCCATAGCAAAATACTTTTCACAACGATTTCCTATCAAACGCCATATTTTTGATCTCTATAACCAATTTTTTTTGCTGATAAAGCAATAAACTCATGTAAATAACAAAACCCCATATAATTTCTAATGCAAAAATCAAGTGTGCTGGATATCTTTGAAATAAAATATATAGAAAAAAAATAGCGAAACCCATTGCCGCGCTCATCCACAGGGCTGGCCACATGCTGCTAATATATTTTTTCAGGCAAGGACCGATTAAAGTTCGTATCATGATGAGATAATTAAAAATAGAGTAAATCACTTGCAGCATTGCAAAGGCGATGGCCACGCCAAGCGCACCTCCTAATTTCGCCCCAAAATAAAGCCCTGGGATTTGGGTAACCGCAAGCCCAAAATTCCATTTGAAACCAAGATCAGCTCTACCCTTTGCCAACTGAAGCGCTCCAACTGGATTTGCTGTGGAACGCAGCAAACCAACAATCGACAATATTTGAATGAGAATGATGCTTGGAATCCATTGCTTACCAAAAATTACTGGCACCGCTACTGGTGCAACAACGGCCAAACCAATCATCATGGGGAAATTAAACATTGATAGCAACTGAAGTACTTTGAGGTAGCCAAAGCGCAGTTTTTCAGTTTCATTTTGAAGGCGCGAGAATACTGGAAAAGCCACTTTTGTGATCATTGGATTTATTATAGATGAGGGCTTAATAATTAAATTATAAGCTAGTGTGTAATAGCCCAATTCTTTGGCGCCAAGCATTGATCCTATCAAAATATAATCGAAATTGGAATTAAAATAATTAATCATTCTTTCGCCCATTTGGTAAAGGCCGAAACTCACATAACCTTTGAGCTCCCTCTTCGCAAAATACAGGGATGGACGCCACATTTTTAAGCCGATGCTGCAAAGCAATGCGACGCTGGCACTTGTTGCGGCTAATTGACCAAGAATTAGAGAATAGACGCCCAAACCAGCGAAGCCTGATGTAATTGCTATTATTGAATTTATCAGCGCGGTTAAGATCTCTATCTTTGCCAGTCTGCTAAATTGCAGCTCCTTTTGGAGCAGGATCTGAAACTGCTGGCCCAAAGGCGTGATGAGAAAAACAAGAGAGCCTAAATAGAGCAGATTGGACAAACGCGGCTCGTGGTAAAATCGAACCACCAGCGGGGTAGATGCGCATACCGCACCAAATACGATGACCCCGGAAAAAATGGTCAGCCAGTAAAGGCTGGAGAGCTGTTCTTTGGTTGTATCCTGGCGATGGATGATGGCATTGGAGATGCCCATGTCGGCAAAGGCCTGGGCAAAGCCAATGACCACCATGATCATCCCCATGAGCCCAAAATCTGCTGGGGTCAGAAGACGAGCCAAAACCGCCAGTGTGACGAATTGAAGGGCGGTCATCGCCCCCATAGAGATTGCGTTCCATTTAACGCCAGAGACTGCTTGCTCCTTGAGGGTCATTTAGGGTTTCCTTGCCGTCACTGTATAGCTGGCACATTCATTTGGATTTGAATCAAATTTGTCTAAAAGAGGTGCGATGATTTGACCAACGCACCAAATAGGTATCCAGATATATTTGAGGGCCCCTCGAGCATAACGGGCCGTATGATAGTTGAATTTTAAAACCCATGTTTGCCAGAAACCCGTATTCTCGTTAATACTAACATCTATAAAGCTCGTCTTTTCTAATAAATATTTAAGGCCGTAACGTGTGTATCGGTAATAATCATAAGGCTCCTCATGGACATGCCACATAAATGGTACTGTTAAGAATATCTTGCCACCGTGCTTCAGTATTCTGTAACATTCCCTTAAAAACTTTTCAGGTTCTGAAAGATGCTCCATTAACTGAAATGAAGTAACAGTATCTGCACATTCATCAGCTAATGGAAACGGCTTGGTTAAATCAGCAAAAACATCGACATTGGATTGATCGTGAAAGCTGTTTTCCCAATCAACGCCGATATACTCATCTGCTACCTTAAGAATTTCTTCTTTGTATGGTGCAGTACCACAACCAAGGTCAATGACACGGCCGTGAATATAGTTAATATTTCTATAAAAACAATCATTATTGATTTTGATTGCAAGCCAGTTGTTTGAAAAAAAATAAATCTTATTCATGATCATTTTTGTGAAAATGAAATGTAAATCGTTCTCTTATTCGTTTAGCTGGATTCCCTACAATAAATGAATTTTCTTCAAAGGATGATTTAACAATGCTGTTTATGGCTACAAAAGAATTCTTTTCAATAGAAACACCAGGTAAGATTACTGAATCTAAAGCTACTCCTACATTTTCGCCCAGAAATATTGGACCTTCAACTATGCACTGACGACTATGTTCAATCATTGACCCAAAGCAGTAGTCTCGATTAGAAGGATCTTTCTCTGACCTATAATGGCTTGTGAAAGCATACACTTTGCAATGAGCTGAAAACGTACAATTGTTACTAATATATATACCTGCTGATATACCTGATAAGATACAACCAATTGAGATATGTACATTTTTCCCTATAAACACCTCCCCAGGACGCCCTGGGTATTTATCATTTTTTATGAATATTTTTTCTCTGTTACTATAATCTATTCCAGCCAATATGACAACATTCTTATCAATCCAGCAATTATCGTCTATCGAAATAAATTTCGCATTTTGAAAATAGACTCCAATATCTATTTTTACCCCTTGCCCTAAAAAATTAAGCTTATTTTTCCAAAAAATATATCGGAGTTTAAAACCTATCGGTCCTGGCAAATAAGTAATAAATAATTGCCAAAAATTAATTGGCAAATAAATGAGTTGCTTGACGATCCTAAGTATTTTTTTCATAGCAATAATCCAGGGAAATTGATACACTGCTTGACTGCATTATCTGCATTTGGGCATCCCGCTATCGGCCAATTAATGGGATGGATATTTGTCTTAAACCAAACTCCAGGAACTATTGCTAGCTCCTTTTTGGCCCATGTAGTATTCTTTTTCTTTTCGGGTTCAACCATTATAGGATATCTTAAAAAAACTGGCGTTGATTCAGGAATAACCGTAGGCTTTTTGTAATTATGAATCTCACACCAACTATCCCATTTTTTACATGTCTGCCTACGCAGCTCATTATATTTGTCAATCTTTTTTAGCTGATTTAAGGCAATAGCGGCAAATGGTGCTGCCATTTTAGTACCGTATTGGCGGGGTTTAATGCCCCGCATCTCTTCTTTGGTGGTTGTTATTATGATTTTATCTTTATAACGAAGGCGGTACAAATCTCCTATCAACCAACGCTGAGGATGCTTGTAATAATAGTAATTAATCATAACGCAGTGAAGTTGTTTATCGATAAGATCTTCATCAGGAAAAGCCGCTGAGTTATAAAATTCTTTAATACGTTCAGCAAATAATTTGTTATTAGTTACTGCAATACCCCCCTGAATCGTCGTAATAATTTTGGACTGCTCCATGCTGTAAAATGCCACATCACCATAATTCCCTATCTTTCTTTTCTTGAATTCAGCTCCCATTCCGTGGCAACAATCCTCGATAACAAATAATCCATGTCTGCGTGCAATATCAATAATTTTTTCGTAATCACGGCAAACTAATCCATAATGATGAGGCAACAAAATAACTTTCGTGTTTGGTGTAATTTTAGACTCAATTAGTGAAGCATCTAAACCATAGGTGTCAAGTTCTATATCGTTGTAAATTACTTTTATACCTTCATATATAAAGGCGTTTGGCACTACAACACAGGTATAACCAGGAAGTATCGCTTCGTCCCCAGGTTTTAGGCCAAGCGCATAAATGCAAGCACTAAGGGCAAAACGTCCTGCCATAAATGCAAACGCATATTTGGATCCGTTCCATTTAGCAAATTCATTCTCAAATTCATGCACCGGCTCGGGATCGTACCAGTGCTCACGATTGCCTAGCCACTGCCTTGCAATATGCAAGTCATCCAAATCTAAGGTGACGGAGCTTAACGAAGGATAATTCAAGGGGCGCCCCAAAGCAATTTTAAACAGATTTTTTGCTTGTTGATACCCAAAGTGCAAGATTAGCTTTAAATGCCTCAATTCAACGCCTCTTTTACTGCCTCAATCACATCTCGTACATCTTTATCCCCAAGCTTAGCTGACAATGGGATAGATATAGTTCTTTCTGAAATCCACTCGGCGTTCGGGAAGTCCCCAGATTTATAACCATATTTTTGTTGATAATAAGGGTGCAAATGCAAAGCAATATAGTGGACTCCAACGCCGATATTAGAAGCGGTCATTTTATCGATAAACTGATCTCGTGAAATTTTCAATTTATCGATATCCAGCAGCAACGTGTAGAGATGATAAGCATGGCGGGTATTTGGCTCAGGCTCAGGTGGTGTGAAAACAGGTAATTCTTGAAAGGCTTCAGTATATTGTTGCCATATTTCTTTACGTCTTTGCCAGTATTTTTCTATTCTTGGCAACTGGTGTATCCCTATCGCCGCCTGAATATCCATCATATTGTATTTAAAGCCGGCATAAACAACTTGATAATGTTTGTAACCAGAATCGCTAAACCGTGCCCAGGCATCCTTGCTCATGCCATGAAGCGCCATAATTTTAATTTGGTTGGCGTATTCTTCATTATTCGTGATGGCCATGCCCCCTTCTCCAGTTACGATATTTTTCGTCACATAAAAACTGAAGCAGCCAATGTCGCCAAAAGTGCCGGCTTTTTTGCCATGATATTCGGTTTCAATGGCGTGGGCACAATCTTCGACTACTTTTAAATTATGCTTATTAGCAATCTCCATAATTGCATCCATATTGCAGGGACGTCCAGCAAAATGGACTGGAATAATTGCTCTGGTTTGAGGAGTGATCTTTCGTTCAATTTCTTTTGGATCTATATTCATGCTCCCTTTTTCACAATCCACAAATACCGGTGTTGCACCAGCATGGATAACGGCATTGGCAGTAGCAGCAAATGTCATCGTAGGAACGATAACTTCATCTCCTGGCTTTATCCCAATTGCCAGCATTGAAAGGTGTAAAGCTGCGGTGCAGGAGTTGAGCGCCATCGCATATTTTGTTCCTTTGTATTGCCGGAACATTTCTTCAAATTGATGGACTTTAGGCCCTGTTCCCAACCATCCCGACTTTAACGAAGCAACCACTTCGTCAATTTCTGGTTGTTCGATTAGAGGCGCTCCAAATACAAGAAATTCATTTCGCTTTTGAAAATTTGCTTTATCCACTTTATCATACCATACTAAGTTTTAAAGAATATATACCAACACGGAATATAGATTGCATTACTTGTCTATGATTAAACGAGCTGCTGCGCTAAATGATTCCGTGTAGCTCATTTCCATTCCCAATAAACATCAGATAAAATAAATAATGGCACTGGCGGGTTGTGCCATGGACAAATGCCCTTTTCATTATAGGTAATTGACGCTGGCTATTCGAAATTGGTTACTGGCCATTGTATCTGCGACTATGATAATTCTCATTTTTCGTTACAGATTTGGGATTTGGTTTATTGTATAACAAACCCTCACCTAAATAGATGGTTTTGAACCTTTGAAAGGTTGGGTGAATTGTTCCGGGAGAAATTTTTTTCTCCGCTTACCAATCGGGCCTTTCTTGCTGTTAAGCCATTGACCGGTCGCTCGCAGCGACCGGTCAGTCCCGATCTGACCGCGAACCATTTAGCTATTGAGCTCAGCCGCTGGTATGCCAGGCACGAAACCAGACGCCAGCGCCTCCTAAGGCTTAACTAACCACATTGTCCGCGCGATCTTTATTTCACATTGCCATCAGGTCATCTGCCGATGTTTTTTCGTCGGTGATTTCGCTGAGAAATTCCCCTGGTTCGTTCAGCGCAGTTGAAATTGTTCTGTCCATTCGATGGGAGATGGACCGTTTGCCCCCCAGATCAATGATCGTCAAATTGGTTCAGATTCGGAGGAGCTTGATGAGCAGCTTTTTGAATAACTGGATGGCAGAGGATAGCTCACTCGGAGCCATCGGGATCTCTCCTTTGTTCCATCCGATGCGACCTACAATGTCATCCACCGTTCTTTTAGCTCAATGGTCGGACGCCATCCGATCTTTGGCGATACGTACTGATGGCAGCTATTTTTGCTGTCAGAAAAACCTTTTTTCCTTGCAATTTTTTAGACTTCTGCAAATTACAGTGCGACCGAAGCGAGGAATCTCATAACTTTTTAATAAAAAGGATTGCTTTGTCGCTTCGCTCCTCCCAATGACTCACTTTTTCATATTCTGTGCAAGTCTACGCATTTTTTTAAATCCGACCCGGCGTCTAAAGCTTAACGCATGCTGCGCGATCATGCAACTATTGCAAGCGCTCTTGAGCAGAAAGAATGCTACTAAAAAAACTTGTATGATTGCCTTTGAATGAGCCAATTACGATGCCCCTCGCCCAGTAATAACCGCAGGAATCGTCTTCAAGAGAATCTTGAAATCCAGCCACAAGGACCATTGATCGATATATTGTAAATCCATATTCACCCACTCATCGAAATCCTTGATCTGATTTCGGCCGCTGCATTGCCATAGGCAGGTGATACCGGGCTTGACAGAAAGTTTGCGTCGATGCCAGCTTTTAAATTCAGGGATTTCGGTGACCAACGGTGGTCGCGGGCCAACGAGGCTCATGTCGCCCTTTAAGACGCTGAATAGCTGAGGCAGCTCATCCAGACTGAACTTCCTCAAAATGCGCCCAATTTTTGTGACGCGCGGGTCATTCTTCATTTTAAAGACGACCCCTTTCATCTCATTCATCGCCATCAGCTGTTTCTTGATTTCATCGGCATCGACTACCATGGTGCGAAATTTATAGCTGGTGAACCTGCGCTTGTTCAATCCTACTACATTCCATCGGTAAAAAATTGGCCCTGGTGACGTCAACTTGATGGCGATGGCGATGATCACAAACAATGGGGATAATATGATCAGCCCAATGCCAGCGACCAGCACATCGATGACGCGCTTAAAAAATAGCTCCCATTCCTTTCGCGGCGTTGTGGTATAAGTGATGATGGGCAGTCCGTGAACCGTTTCTACCTCGGTATAGGCTTTTATCCCACTGTAAAAATCCGAGATAATTCGCGCCTGAACCCCTTCGGTCTCGCACAGCTGGAGCAAATCTTTGGCCGCCTCAAGTTTGCCAAGTGGCAGGGCAAAAATCACTTCTTCGATGAAATAATTATGCAGCACCTCAGGCAGATCGGATAAACGCCCGATGATCTTAGAGCCGAGGAATTCGCTCCCCACTTCATGACCATTGGTATCCAAAAAACCAACAATGTCCAGGCCCCAATCGCTGTATTTTTGAATATAATCGACTAATCGCTTCGAGTTATCGCCATCGCTGATGATCAGCACTTTGCGCCGATTGATACCTTTCTTCCGGTAATGCTCCAGCACCAGCAATAGGACATATTTTTCGAGCAAATAGCAAATGATATTCATGAAACCAAAGAGATAAACAAAGCTTCGAGCGATGTAGTCAATATGAAAGCTATAAAGCAATAAGATCAGCAGGCCGATCCCCCAGCCCACCGTTCTGAGCACGCGCTTCAGTTCATTGACAAAGGAGGTGTATCGGAGGGTCAATGCGCTCTGCTGGAATTGAAGGACGATGGTCCAGACCACCAGGATTGGAATCAATATCGGGAGATATTGGCGAAATTGGATTTCTGCGCCGAAGGGATAAATGTGGATCAAAATGGATCTCACTGGAAAAGTGAGAAAAAATGAGACAGTGGTCGTCGCTAAATCGCCAAAAAGGATCACTCCCGGTGTCAAGCGAAGATGTCTTCTCAACATACGTTGCAGCCCCAAGTTGTTAAACCAAATGTTGAAGTGATGGCGAAATTACGGGAATATCATTTTGCGCTAATTGCGAAGGTTCTGCTTTATTAATAGCCTATTTTATCCATCTCTGTTGTGCTGGTTTGAATTCCTTTCTGAATCAACAGTGGTTAGAGCTCAAATCTATCAACAAAACTTGAATAATTAACTCTACTTAGTCATATTAAAATAATCTTTTTTTATGGACTAAATTACCTCCCCCCTGGCCCCTTCAAAGGGAGGAATGATAACAAGTTACTTGGCCAGTTGTCGGGGGGATTTAGGGGGATGTCAAGAGATTTGAGTACCGAACATTTTGTGGTTATTTTTAATCTCACTAAGTAATATTACTCACCATTCCTGTGACCGCAGGAGTTACTTAGCTGGTATCACTTTCCATCATAATCTGAGAATCGCATAATCGAATCACCATGACATTTTCATCGATTCTTTTCATCGACGATGGTCATTGAAGGAGGTGCTGCAAATATCGGGCAAACAATGAAGGATGCTTTGGCAATTTAAATATCACTCAATTTTTCATCAAAATAGAAAAACCAGCAAACATGCGAACCTGTCATTGGATGAAAATTATTTAGCCATCTTCTTGTGTTTTGCTTTTTCTGATCAATGAATCGGAAATCATGTTTTCAGCTTACTGTCAAAAACCTGTCTCTGATCATCGGCTTATGCGATTTTTTCTGCTTTCAGCAGCGATGAATTTTAAGCCAACAAGTCAATTCAAAATAATATTGATTCCATCCCTCGAACGACCATAGAATTATCATGGCTACGTCCAATAATAATCGCCATGCTGGTGATAGTAGTCGAACGTTCGTTTTAGTCCTTCCCGCAACATCACCTTTGGTTTCCAACCTAGATCATTGGAGATTTTCCGATAATCGGTATAAAAGTCACCGATATCGATCTTTTTTCGTTCGTCTGGAAATGGGACGAGTTCATATTCGCCGCTGCCGTTGATTTCGATCATCAATTCGACGAGACTTTTGAGGGAGATCGGTTCAGCGCCGCCGATGTTATAGATTTTGCCATTGGCGTTATTGGAGCAGGCTGCGCGAAGCAAGGCATCGACGACATCGTCGACAAAGACCAGGTCGCGTTTCTGTTCCCCAGTGCCAAAGATTTTAATTTTTTCTCCTCGAACGATCCCTCGAATGAACCAGCCGATGAACCCCTGGCGATCATGTTTCATGAGCTGGCGGGGGCCATACACATTTGTCAATCTCAGCACCGCGCAATGAAGGCCATATACTTTGCTATAGAGCGTATGGTATCGTTCTCCGGCTAACTTATTGATCCCATTAATATCGGGCGGATCAAGTGGATGATTTTCGTCCACAGGAAGATATTTCGCTCGGCCGTAGATCTGTCGGGTGCTGGCGAAAACGATCCGAATGTCAGGGTTGAAATGACGGCAAGCCTCGAGAATCGAAAGCTGGCTTTTAGCGTTGATTTCCAGATCGGCGAAAGGGTCTCTCATGCTATCGATATGGCTGACCTGCCCGGCCAAATTGAACAAATAGTCCTGCCCTTGGATAATATATTGCATCCCGTAGCGGTCGCGAACATCGGAGAAGTTGATTGAGATCTTATCCATTATGCCATCTAAATTATGGAGATTTCCACCGTAATCGGGGATCATCGAATCGACAATGGTGACCTTTGCCTGATAATTGACCAAATAATGGGCGAGATTACTTCCGATGAACCCGGCACCGCCGGTGATGAGAATTTTCTTATTTTTAAGTTGTTCAAACATATTTTATTATGAGATAAAGGTATCGATAAATTGGCCAATAGTTAATTCCCCAAGCGGGATTGAGACATTCCGCTGTGGAGTATTCACAAGGATCAGTCAATTACCCTCACATCTCGGAGATCGATATCCACAGAAATGGCTTGCATGATGCTATCGATCCGAATGACGAGGCGCTGGCGATTTTTGATCTCTGCCAGGATGCCAGTGCTGCCTCGGAGCGGGCCCTGGATCACTTCAATCCGTTGACCTGGGATTAAATAATCTACTCGCTCGATGGGAATATGGTTTTCCAATATGCCCTTGATAGCATTGATTTGGCTTTCTGGGATCGTAGCAGGAACTCCGTTGAACGACACGAGCCGAACAGCCCCATCGGTTTGAAGGGCGCGTAAGCGATCTTTAAGAGCGATTTTCACAAAAACATAACAGCTAAACAGGGGCTCCTGGACTTTTTTATAGCGATCGCTCCATCGGCGATGAAAAGTTTGCAGGGGAAGAAAACTGATAATGCCCTTTTGAACCAATTGGGCATGGACTTTCTTTTCATGACGCGCGCGGGTAGAAAGTGCATACCAATTGGGTATAACATTCAATTCGCCGTAAATCGACCGTATCGGTTCAATCATGGGTAATTTCACTTTCTAAGGTTCGGGCAATGCTCCGCCGTGTCAGTCCCATTTTGTCGAGACCCACAGCACTAAAATTTCAAAAAGAATTTCGACGGTTAAAATCTCCTATCGACCGCAATAGCCATGCACGGTTTATTGCTATTTCTTATTTTCTCGCACTCTCACCTAATTTAGAAAATCAACATCTTCAACTGCTTTTATCTGATGGTAGCGAGAAAAATAGGTCGAATCTCAGACCAATGATGCCTGATAATTTCATTTGGATTCTGATAAATTTAAGCTTCTAATAGCAATAATCGGGCCATTGGAATCGCATTATGGTTCAGGAGAAAGCCATATCTTAGGTTACGAAACAACGTTAATGACTTTCTACCAGCTCTCTGCTTTCTGTGACCCAGAAATGCTAATCTGAAATTGTATTTTTTAATATTGAGTTTAGATCGGTTTTATTTTTTTGCCGTCTGCCATGCGAAAAGATATTGATTCAAAAGGCGAGCACCGAATCGAAACATTCAACTGGTTCGTAATGACGTAGCTCTGAACCGATCAATTGCCGTTGTTTTTATTTTCCGCATCGCAGAATATTATTTTTGCCGGAGCATCCGTCTCAATTGATTAGATTTGAATTTCTCGCTCCGCTTTGCCCCAAACGAATGGGAGAGTGCATAAAGCCAGGCTTCTCACTGGCTGGAATACTTTGATTAATCAAAATAGATCAATTTACCTAACTCCCAATGATATTAATAAAATAATTGGGCTGTATTTTATTTAAGATAAAATTTATTCTCAGAAAGATTTTGATTCAAAATAGAGTCGCGTATAATATATGATTTCATATTTAATAGTCAACCTTTGTGACCATATTTTAATAATGAAATTGCTATTAATTATAAAGCAGTTACCTCCAAATCAAGGAACTTTTTCTATCAGATCGATTCGACATCTCAATATAATTTGAGTTGCAATTTTATTGTGTGATATAGGTCAAATTTTAATAGCTTTAATAGTATATGATATTTCTATCTATTGATAATACATATCTTGAAGATGATTATTTTTGCTTGGCTACAAAACATTAATAACTGTTATCACGCATGAAGAAATGTTCCCCTTTTTAGATTTTATGAATTGAATTTTCAAATCACTGCTGTCCAAAATAAATTGAATTTTTAAATTTGTGCCTTGCAAAATAGGCCATTAAAAGCTAATTTATTCGTTCTTCAAAATTAGGTCCATTTCCATCTGTCGGCCATTTAACGGATTATATTTTGCTTTACAAAATGCTCAATGAGAAATCTTGTTTTGGACAAGGGTGTTTTCAAATAATGGTATTTAAGACCGTCAATATGTGGTTAAGTTATCATCCGATCAATGCTTCAGAGAAACGCTAATGAATGATTGGAATAATCCATATCTGCTTTATTTGGACATGCAATTCTAAATTCTCCTCAAAAAGGCCGATCTACTTATTCAACTCTAAAATTGATTTATATTGCAAAAGCCGTTATCATATTTAGCTTGTATTGTATGCAAAAACACAGAATTTACTGAAACCATAGCACTCTTGGGAATCCAAGAATTTCATTCAGAGCCACGATTAGGGATTTAGACGGATATGAAGTGGCTTGAATAGCGCAAATAGCTATTGACACACTTAATCTGACCAAGAAGCACTATAATCCCAAAATTGTCGCCTTGTCTGGAATGGAGACGATACGGTTCTAATGGATGCTCCGGTCATAGAGACTGGCCGAACCATCCTTTTGCGATGAATTTTTTTGAGCTTTGCTTGCATAACAAATCCGTGCAAAGCGGAATAACTTGCAATAAATTTCTGAACAGAAAGCCCATATCAGCAAAGATGTTAGGTCGGAAGGCGGGAAGGTGTTTTGTGATGGGCTATCAAATTATGTACTAATAATTTTTGAAGGAAAAAACTTATTCAGCCCGCGATTTGACCCGCAAGCGGGTGATTTTGCCGCCGAATTTTTCGATTTTCGCTGAGCTATCCCCAAATGTTGCCTTGGCAGCATTTCGGATCCGTTTGGTCAAATCCCAAACATCTTTCAAGCTTTCATTTCGAATCTTCACGGCTTTGCTTCGTTCTTGTTTTAATTTTTCGGCCAATTCGACTTTCTCTGCGGCAAATTTGATCTTTTGTTCAAAGCTTTCAATAGTCAAATTTGGTACATTGAGCTGATCGATCAATTCTTTCCAGCCCTGCAATGCAAGTTCTGCTTGCCGCAGCGTATTTCGTGGAAAACTATCCATTGTCTCTTTCATTGTTCCGTTCCTTTTTACTTTTTGATGGACTCGCTTGACTTTTTCATTTCATTTCACATCAGCCTAATCGTTCAAATCCACTTCTTATTACCGCTGATGCTTCTATAAGTTAATCGAATGCCTCTAAGTGGATCTTATTCAGCTCGTCGACCAAAATTGGCGACATGTCATGAGAGTCATAAGATCTGGGCATGAAATTTCACTGAATTTCTCTATTGAGCTGAAAAGCCCAAAGGGCACTTTTCTGATTGTCAGAAGAAAGACCATATTTTTCAATCTAAACTCATTCTCCAAACCGTGGCTCGCTTGTTGATTCCGTCCAATGAAATTTTGGAATGGCATTCATTGGCTTAAGCATGCGACTTTGCTCGCCGGCGATGCTTGCTGCCGTCTTTGCCGTAGTAGTAATAATGATAATAATAGTAGTAATAAGATCCGTAGAAGCCTTCCACGTTAACCACATTCAGCAATGCGCCAAGAATCCGGTTAGGTATATTCCGAAGGATTTCAAAGCTTCGCTGGACCGCATTTCGATCGGTCTGACCCGCCTTGACAACCAATATAACACCATCGACCTCAGAGCTGATCACTGCAGCATCAGTGACGGCCATAATTGGTGGACTATCAAAAAGCACGACATCGAAACGCTTTTTCAACTCGCCGATACATTGTTTCATTGCCACAGAACCCAATAATTCTGACGGATTGGGCGGCAGAGTTCCGCTGGGAAGAATAAAGAGATTGTCAATATCTGTCTTAAAAATCACCTCATCGATATCGGCTTTGCCAACGAGGAGGTTTGAAATCCCCTTGGTTCGGCTGATATTAAAAATAGAATGCAGAATTGGACGGCGCAAGTCGGTATCGACCAATAGCGTTTTTGCGCCCATCTGCGCAATCGTGATGGCGAGGTTGGCAACCGTCGTAGATTTTCCCTCTTGAGGACCAGGACTGGTAATAACAATGGTTTTTAATGGGCTATCGGCCCGAGCATACTGAATACTGGTTCTCAAGCTCCGATAGGCTTCTGAGATAGGAGATTTCGGCGCAAAATGGGTGATGAGCCGGCTGACCAGTGCCTTTGCATCCTCCGAATTGGATTGATTAGAATGGTGATGTTTGCCGTTATTGCCCAATCGCAAATTGGTTTGATCGATACGAATCACTGGAATCGAGCCCAAAATAGGGATGCCAAGCCTTTCAATATCCGCCGCGGAACGCACTGAATTGTCGAAATATTCCAGAATGAACGTCACGGCAATGCCTAACCCCAACCCCATCATGATGCCCAAAAGAATATTCATTTGCTTTTTAGGCTTAATTGGAATGTAATCGGGTTTGGCTGGATCGATAATTCGGACATTCCCAAGCTGGCCTACCTCGGTGATGCGGGTTTCTTCATATTTTTCCTTCATCATTAAGGTAATTTTCTCATCGAGCCGAGCTGCCCGTTCCAACCGCGCCAGTTTTAGGCTGCGTTCTGGAATCTTCTCTAATTCTTGATTGTAATCTTCCACAATCTTTTTTAGGGCTGCCACTTTGGGCAATAAGGCCTGGATGCTTGCTTCGACCTCGATTTTTCTTTGGAACAGCTCTTCTGATAAGGTGATCGGGTCGCCTGTTTCGGCAGCGGCCAATTGGGTAATGCCATCCCTGAGTTTCTCCTCCAGCAATTTGGCCTGCTCATTAAATTTTAAAATATTGGGGTCGTTCGGATCATATACGCCATGATTCATTACCGATGCGATATATCGGGTCTTTTGGGTTTCCAATTCCACGATCTTTTGATTCAGTTCATTCAGGAATGGAGCAGTGAGGATATTCTGCATGTTTAAATTCTTTTTGCTTATTCCCAATTGTTCATCAATATAGCTAAGCCGTTCCCGGTTAGAATTTAATTCAACCTCTGCCTCCCGATACAGTTTTTCAACCTCAGCCAACTTGGTTACCAATTCGTCCACTTCGCGGGGTAAAGCAACAAATTTCTCCCGTTCTTTGTATTCTTTCAGCGCCTGTTCTGATTCTTGCAATTGCTCCTGGAAAATGCTTAGCTGCTCGCCCAAAAAGTCCTTTACTTTTCGAACTTCCTCCTGGCTCGCCAATTGATTCTGTTCCTTATAAACCTGAGCGATGGTATTGGCAATAAAGGCCGCTTCAATGGGGGACGGCGCTGTGACACTGATACGAATCATATCGGTATTGCGAATCGGCTCAACGCTCATATTGCTCAGCAAATGGGTGATGATACGATTGAGTTTTTGTTCATATTCGATCGTTGTCATCGATTCTTTGCCCTGGACGGCATTATCATCTCGATCGTTATCTGCATCCTGTTCAAAAAATTGTCGAACGGACTTGCTAAGGCTGAGGGCAGAATTGCGGTGTTCAGGATCATAACCCAAAATAAATAGCCGATCAGCCTGATCACTGGCTTGCAGCCTCTTAATAACGCTTTCTGCCAGCGTCCGACTGTTTAAAATTTCAACCTGATTGTTGATCTTCTTTTCTTTCTCCATGTAGTCAACAACATTAAACAACGCCTGTTGAACGCCGCTATTATCTTTGATCATTACTTTAACAGTAGAGCGATAAATTGGGGTCATGGTGAAGGTGTAGTAGCTCACAAAACCAACGACGGTGAGGAAAGATATCAGAATGATCCATCTGCCGCGATATAATATTCTTAAATAATCTTGAAATGTCACTTGACGATCTTGCTGCTGATCCATTGATGCATGCTCCTCGGTTATTCTTGGCCCCCCAATTTGGAAACGACCAAAAATAAAGATATTTTCTACATTAGTCAAGTGATTTCATGAAATTTAATAAATTTTAATACAACCTCCTTTGCGCCAGTTGAAATCGACTTAATTTGTTAACTGGCCAGTCATTTTTAAGTTGTCTATCTCATATCGATTATCTCAACGGAGTCTGGAATGGAATAGGTAAACAAATTGCTTGCCAAAGGCTTGTTAAGGTCAACGTTCAATAATCGATAGGTGTTGGTATTGTCATTAATATCGACTTGCTCGATTTTAATTGGAACAGAAATTTTGGTGTTCACCCAAATTTTCATAGACTTAATGAAGATATCATCTGACTTTGCTTTCAATTCCAATACCGCACACTCCTGGTGATCAATGGTTTCGTTGGCAATAAATCGAGGGACATAATTTTCAGAGTACTTCAAAAAAAGATCTTTGGGCAATCGAATTTCATTTGCAGAGTTTTCGATTTTATCGATGATCACTTGATTATTATACAGCGAATGAGTCCAAACGGTTTTTCCATCGGAAACAATGATCTGGTCTGACGTTTCAATACGAAATTTATCCTTATCTTTCAGCCAGAGACGTCCTTTTTGTTGTTGGACATTGTTCGCTAATTTCCAATGGGACGTCAGCTCAAATTCCGTCTGAAAACTGCTGATGGCATCGTATTTGGCTTTGACTTTGTTGATTATTTCCACTGCTTTGGCATCTTGAGCAAAAGAAATCGTCTGGTGCAGGAATAAGAATAATGTGATGATCGCTATTGCAGCATATACGATTTGTTTCATAAGCACCTCAAAATTTAACAGTATCAAATTGATCGCATTTCATTTTTGCGACATGATTAATGATGATTTCATCGGCGAAAAACGCCATAAAAATATCTGAACAACCCGGAAAAAGTTCCTATTTCGGGTTAATGTTATTGGATTCGGTTGCAAGATGAAGACTTCAATTCGCCCGTGCCGCTCCTGCAAATGGAGGGATTTTTTTATCAGCCGCTATCTAAGTCACATTGAAATAGAGATGGCTTCATCCGCAGCTACGGCCTTTTTGTCGGCAATTGAAATTTTGCGATAAGAATGAATTAATAGATGCCCATTTCCTTCAATTGTTCTTCGTCCGCCAGGACCTCGCGAGCTTTGCTGCCATCGAATGGGCCAACGAAGCCGGCCTCTTCTAATTGATCGATCAAACGGGCAGCCCGGGCATATCCAATTTTCAGCCGCCGCTGGAGTAAAGATACAGAGCCTTGTTGATGCCGGACGACCAGTTTCAAAGCTTCGTTGAATAATTCATCGCGTTCATCTCGAAACCGTTTGCTATAACTGGCTGCCGCCTCATCTTCGCCAGTGGGCAGCAGGAATTTCGGTTCTTGAGGTGGCTGCTGATGAATATGCTCGACAATACGTTTCACTTCTTCGTGCGATATATAGGCGCCATGGATGCGGATGGGCTCGGGGCTGCCAGGCGGTAAGAACAGCATGTCGCCCCTGCCCAATAATTTCTCGGCGCCGTTCATATCGAGAATGGTTCGGGAATCAGTTTTCGACGCCACCTGGAAAGCAATCCGCGCTGGGAAATTGGCCTTGATCACGCCAGTAATCACATCCACGGAGGGGCGCTGAGTCGCCACGATCAAATGGATGCCCACCGCTCGCGACATTTGAGTGAGACGGGCGATCGGTTCTTCGACATCTTTGGCAGCAACCAGCATCAAGTCTGCCAGCTCATCGATAATCAATACCACATATTCCAACGGCTGCTGATGAATGGATTCCGCCCGCTGCTCCGGGGTTAGGGTTTTGATCCAATTGTTATAATCCTCGATGTTGCGCACCCCGGCTTTGGCTAACAATTCATAGCGTCGCTCCATCTCCATCTCTAAGCTGCGCAGCACGGCGACGGCGTTATTGGGATTGGTGACGACCTCTTCTTCGAGGTCTGGCCGATAGGCCAGGTGGTGGTTTTTGAGCGCCGCATAAACGCTTAGCTCCAGGCGTTTTGGATCAATCAGCACCAATTGGACCTGAGAAGGGTGAGCTTTAAATAGGATTCCGGCAATAATCGTGTTGAGACACACGCTTTTGCCCGATCCAGTGGCTCCGGCGATCAACAGATGGGGCATTCGTGCCAGGTCATCCACATAGATATCGCCAGCAATAGTCTTGCCCAATGCCATGGTGAGCGGAGATTCGGCCGAGCGAAATTGCGGCGAATCGATGATCGATTTGATATAGACGGTCGATGGTTTGCGATTGGGAATTTCGACGCCGATCGCGGCTTTTCCCGGGATTGGAGCGACCACTCGGATCCTTTTTGCTCGCATGACGAGCGCCAGATCATCCGCCAGGCTGGTGAACCGATTGATTTTGACGCCTAATCCTGGCTCTAACTCAAACCGAGTGATAACTGGACCGGGGTTAATCTCGACCACCTTGCCTTGAATTCCGAAATCGGCTAGCTTTTCTTCGAGCGTTTTGGCGCTGGTCATCAATTCGTCCCAGGTCACTTCGTCGTCAGCGGTCACTGGTTCATCCAGGATCTGCGCAGAGGGAAAATAGTATTTTCGGGCTGGCTGAGGCCGGGGCCGCGGCTCGGCCATCCCTTTTTCTGGAGAGGCTGGAGCGCCCGGCAACTCTTCATCGCTGATTGGGATCGGGGCGGCACTGGGCTTTGCGGCAGGCACCACTTCAACGCCTGGTTCAGCCACCTCTGTTTCAAAGGCCTCAGGCTCTTTTGGCTTGCGTTTCAGGTCCAAAATATCTCTGATATCAGGGACCGGTTTCTTCGGTTTGAATTTGCGCGGATCGTAGCGCCCTGTCAATTTCGCAACGTATATGGTCAGCCGCGGCAGCAGCCGGGATTTGATCTTCTCCAATTTGATGTCAAAGACATAAAGAACCGTAATGGCCACAATCGTCGGAAACAGGATGATGCTGCCGATGGTTCCGAACAATCCATGGAAGCGCTCGCTCAATATCTCACCAATTTGCCCCCACCAATGCTGATGCTCCGTGCGGAATGCATAGATCATGGTCTCATCAACCATAAGATTGGATTTGATCATGCCATAGAACGCCAGCGTCATGGATGTGTACAGGCTGAACAGCAGGGTATAAAGGGTAATTTTCTTAATTGGCTTGATTTTCTTTTCGGTCAGCAGATGAATTCCCCAGAGCATAATTAAAAGCGGGAAAGCGATACTGGCAATGCCAATGGTTTTGATGATCAATAATCGGGAAACCTCATCGCCAACCACCCCCATCAGGTTTTTGATCTCACTTTTTGCTCGGTAGCTATCTTCTGCCGAAAAAAACAGCACGCTCAACAGAATGAACGTTCCCAACGAAGTGAGCAATAACCCTACAATCTTTCGCTTTTTTTTAATATCCATCTCTGACGCCCAATCACTAACAACCTCAGTTTTCGTCTAACGAAACAAGCTCCCCATCTTTCATTATCGGGATAATTCCCAGCGCATCGACAGCAATGGCGTGTAACAGGTCTTGCATTTGTCCCAGCTCCATCAATCGTCTGCCGTGGGAGGCTTGATAGATCATTTTGGAGAGGTCGTGCGCAAAATGATCATATAAAATTTGGGCTGCCTGTGCGCCGTCATTTAGATCGAATTGGTGCGGATGGCTGGCGCGTTGAGAGACTTTTCGAATAATCATCCCTGCGCACACGGCATCTTCCAGGCCAAATTGGGCATTTTTCCCAGCACAAAGCAATGCCACATCCAGTTGGCGCGCCAAAATCAGGTCACAAATCCGGGATACATTCAAAAAGCCAGCGACGACAATGGTCCGAGCCGATCGCGCGGCATCGAACAATTGAGCGCCATTGGTACTGGTAAAAATGATACGTCTCTCCCTCACCCGATCGGACTGGTAATCGAACGGAGAATTTGACAGATCAAACCCAGGGATCGGTAGTTCATTGCGCTCACCAGCCAGCAGCACCGTACCGGAAGGATACTGCTGGGCCAATTCCCTGGCGGCAGCGACTTCGGCCACTGGAATCACCGCTTGACAACCGTTGGCCAGGGCGGTAATAATGCTACTGCTGGCCCGCCATACATCAATAATCACTGCCAATCGATCGGTCACTTGATCCGATTTAATTTCGGACCGAGCAAGAAATAGATCAATTTTCAACGAATTCCTCTGACCTTGTTGAACAATGGATCAGGATGGCCTAAACTGGACTTTGAACGAATTCAGTGTTGCCCCAGATAAATTCAAAGATAATCCTGAGCCAATGCGGAGCACGATGCGCCTCACTAACGGCCTATTGGATCAAATTATCTCATCTGAATTGAAAAGCAATTTGCTCATCAATCAGGATGTCCTCTATGCTGGGCACTCATGCTTACATTTTGTCCGAACGCTTCGTTGTGGTTCCGAGGCCATGTTGGTCTGAATAATCGCACCAACAAAAAAATCGACTAATACGGACGCTTTACGAACGGTGTTTTCACCACTTTGGCCGGGAATTTCTTTCCGCGGATATCAATTTCGATGAGAGAATCGATCGCGGAGTGTTCGATAGCCACATAGCCCAGGCCAATAGATGTTTTGAGAATCGGCGAAAACATCCCACTGGTTACCATTCCAATCGGCGCGGAGTTGTGATAAATATGATAGCCGTGACGCGGGATCACCCGGCCCTCCATTTCAAAGCCGACCAATTTGCGCTTTAAGCCATCCGTTTTAACCTTCATAATGGCCTCGCGACCGATAAAATCGCCTTTATCCAATTTCGTGATCCACCCCAAACCTGCCTCTAACGGGTTGGTGGTTTGATCAATATCGTTGCCATAAAGACAATATTTCATTTCCAGGCGGAGCGTGTCGCGCGCGCCCAAGCCAATGGGTTCAATATCGAATTCCTTCCCAGCATCCATCACAGCCTGCCAGACATGTTCAGAATGTTCTGGTGGAAACATCAACTCGAAGCCATCTTCACCGGTATAGCCAGTACGAGCGATCATCATTTTCACGCCGGCCAGCTCGCCCTCAGTATGCCAATAGGTCTTAATCTCGGCCAGGTTCACGGATGTTAATTTTTGAAGTGTGGCAGCCGCTTTGGGCCCCTGGATCGCAAGTAGCGAGAATTCATCGCTGCGATTCTTCATGATCACGCCATTGATCAGGTGCTGGCGCAGCCAGTCAAAATCTTTTTCAATGTTCGCGGCGTTGACCACCATGATGTATTTTTCTGGGAACCGATAGATCAGCAAATCGTCCACTATGCCGCCATGGTCATAGCACATGGCCGAATACTGGGCTTGATAGATATTCAAGCTTTTCACATTATTGATGGTCATATATTGCAAGAAGTCCGTGGCCTTAGGTCCAATGAACTCAAATTCTCCCATGTGAGAGACATCAAAGATTCCAACCGTATTCCGCACCCGCAGGTGCTCTTCAGTGATGCTCTTATACTGAATCGGCATATAGAATCCAGCAAACTCGACGATCTTCGCCCCCAGTTTTTGATGCATTTCATACAAAGCGGTCTTTTTTATCATGTTTTCTATGCCTTTTTTTCTACCTTTCAGATTCAATGGGTAAATATTAGGGATTCAATCTTATGACTTCTCAACGGGTCATGCGTTCAGCGATTTGACTGCCTGCTCAATTCGGTCGAGCGCTTTTTCAATATTGGCAATGGAATTGGCGTAGGAAAGTCGGAGATAGCCCTGGCCGTATTTGCCGAAGGCGGTACCAGACAAGGCAGCCACGCCAAATTTTTCAAGCAAGAGATCAGCGAACTTTTTGCCATTGATCCCTAGTTGTTTTATATTCGGAAAAACATAGAACGCGCCATGCGGTCGCAAACACCGAATGCCGGGAATAGCGTTCAAGCCATCGACAATGACGTCACGGCGTTTTTTGAATTCAGCGATCATTTGATAGACGGCATCCTGCGGGCCGCGGATGGCTTCGATACCCGCATATTGGGAGAAGGTCGCGGTGCACGAATTGCTGTTGATCTGCAATTGAACCACCTTACTGGCCAGCTCTTTGGGCATCGCTCCGTATCCCAATCGCCAGCCAGTCATGGCATAGGTCTTCGAGAAACCGTCCAGAATAATGGTACGTTCCTGCATCCCTGGAATGGACGCAATGCTGTGATGTACTCCTTCGTAGATGATGTTCATGTAAACTTCATCCGAGAGCACATAAATATCTTTTTCCTGGGCGACCTGAGCCACAGCCTTTAGGTCACTTTCTGTCAGAATTCCGCCAGTGGGATTTTGCGGCGTATTCAAAATGATCATTTTGGTGCGATCGGATATCAATGACATAAATTCATCAATATCGAAACTAAATTCCTTTTCCTCTCGCAACGGATAGGGAACTGATTTGGCACCGACGAAATCGATGACCGATTCATAGATCGGGAAACCGGGGTTGGGATACATCACCTCATCGCCTTCATTGACCAGCGCCAAAATTGTAAAAAACATGATCGGCTTTGCCCCAGGGGTCACGACGACCTGATCGGGGTGAATCTTGATATTGCGCCGTTTTCCCATATCCTCAGCCAAAACCTCACGAAGCTCTGGAATACCTGCAGCCGGTCCATAGTGCGTCTTGCCCTCATTCAGCGCTTTCACCGCCGCATCGATGATATTCCGCGGCGTATCAAAATCTGGTTCTCCAATTTCAAGATGAATCACTGATTGTCCTTTTGCCTCAAGTGCCTTCGCTTTCGCCAGCACCTCAAAAGCTGTTTCCGTTCCTAAACGAAACATTCTGTCAGCTAACTTCATCATATCAGTTCCCCTTCAGCAATAGAATATTAGAAGCATTTGTTGAAACCATTTATTATCACCAGTGGATTGCTTTCATAACCATAGCTCGTACCGTACATTCATGTCATCGTTCAAAAAAATAGCAAAATTATCGCTTATTGTCAAGCTTTTTATTGATTAGCCTGCTTTGCAATGATGACCATTCGGATGAGGATTTTGGATCGTAAAGCTCTGGCGCCATAGCGGATTTCAAATCTGTTGTCCTATCAGATAGCATATTAGCTGATTGTTCAGCATTGATGATTTGGGACGTCAGAATCGCTTTCCACATCATAAAACAATCCCCCAACGTGTGGGGGATAACCAGCAAGACACATTGAACCGCAGCTTACCAAACGCGACGAATATCATTAATGATGACAAAAAGCATGAGCGCAATGATTAAGGCCATACCGATTTGTTGAATGACCAGCTTCGCTTTTGGCGAAATTGGTCGACGAATCACCGCCTCGATGGTCAGAAACAGCAAATGGCCGCCGTCCAAGACTGGGATAGGGAGCAGATTGAGCAGGCCCAGGTTCAAACTTAAAAATGCAATGAATGCGATGTAGTTCGACTCGCCCTCTCGTGCGCTATCCTTGGCCATTTTCGCGATCATGATGGGTCCAGCGAACGCCTCTTTGAAATCCTGTTTGCCAGTAATGATCATTTTCAGCGATTTGCCAATGAGACGGGTAATTTGCCAGGAATAGCTGCCACCATAGGCAATCGCCTGGATGAGATTGATACTTTTTTCTTGAACCGCCAGGCTGATGCCGATCAGTCCGATCTCGCGATCCTGAACTTTCTGCCGCTTGGGAATGATTGTCGCCTTCAGGGTATCCATTTGACGAAGCCAGACGAATTGCAGCGGCAGTTCCGGACTGCCATGAATGATTTCGGTCATCTCCTCCCAGGTTCGAATCGGTCGATCATTGATCGCAATGATGCGATCGCCGATCTGCAGGCCGGCCGCCTTGCCCGGAAATCCCTCTTGCAGATCGCCAACGACCGCTGGCATGGTTTGAGGGAGGCTGTCCAGATAATTCGCAGCAAACTCGGCGGTAGCATAGACCCCGTCCCGCTCGAAAGCAATTCGAATGGTATCGCGCCCTTTTGCCTTCGACTCCAGCTCTGACCAAGTGGCGACCGGGTGATCCTCAATTGCTGTGATCATATCCCCGGCTTGCAGCCCCGTGACCGCCATGACTTGAGGAGATTTGATTTTGCCGACCGCCAATCCGACGGGTTCTTTGATCCCAGTGAAGTATGCAATCCCCCCAAAGATCAAAATGGCAAGGCCGATATTCATCACGGGTCCAGCCAGAATCACCATGAACCGCTGATAAATGGGCTTTGACATGAATTCCCATGGCTCGCCTTTTATGGCATCTTTATCCATACTTTCATCGATCATGCCAGCCAATTTGACATAGCCGCCCAACGGGATCCAGGAAATGCAGTAATCAGTATCGCCGATCTTTTTGCCAATCATCCGCGGCGGAAAACCCAAGGAAAACCGATCCACTCGAATGCCCACCAGCTTGGCCAAAATAAAATGACCCAATTCATGCACAAACACCAAAATCCCTAGACCAATAACCAATCTTAAAAGTGCTTCCATTGAAATAACTCCAAAAATCACTGTCAATTTTAATTTATCATTTCACGCCTTCAGGATGGCTGAAAACGCCTGACTACTCAATCATCCCGAACTGAGTGCAGCAGATGGATCGGCAATTCCCCGCTATTCGCCGGTATTGCTCTGCTGTGCCCGAGCCACTAACGGCTCAACACATGGGGAGCTAAGCCCACCCAAAATTGGCCAGTTCGAAAGGTCAATTTGCACTCTGCTTCGGGGTGACCCAGCGAACCGCTCTGCTCTTTTTGTTTCAGGATACTCGGCTCGATCAGATTTCTTTTATCCCGACTGGTGGGCAGATTACCAGCTCTGCAAATCAGATCGCGAATCGATAACACTGGCCAATCACCGCATGAGGATTAAAATGAGACCACCAGCACTTGTTGCTGTTGAATCGCTTGGTTCACAAAATTTCTTGCCCAGATATCGGCCGCGAGGATATCTTCCAGGCTGGGATTTTCCAGGACCCGATGATGTGCGAGCGCACCTTCGACCATGCTGGGGATCTGATTGAATTTTATTTTTTGCTGAATGAACGCCTGCCGCGCTTCGTCATTGGCGGCGTTCAGCACAGCCGGTGCAGTGCCCGCGAGCCTCAGAGCCTCGTACGCCAACCCCAGAGCGGGAAACCGGCCCAGATCTGGCGGCTCAAACGTCAATTGCCGAAGCTGACTAAAAGATAATCGCTGGCAATCGAGTGGCTTGCGCTCTGGATACGTCAGGGCATACTGAATGGCCAGACGCATATCAGGAACAGCCAGCACGGCTTTAATAGTTCCATCGATAAATTCCACCATGGAGTGAATGATGGACTCGGGATGAATGACCACTTCGATGCGTTCGCCTGGCACATGAAACAGCCAATGGGCTTCGATGACCTCAAACCCCTTATTCATCAGCGTGGCCGCATCGATGCTGATATTTTTCCCCATGCACCAATTGGGATGGTGCACGGCCTGTTCAACAGTGACCTGGTCCAGCTGTTCGGGCGAATATTTTTGGAAAGGACCACCAGATGCGGTGAGGATCACCCGATCGATCCAAGCTGGATCTTCGCCCTGAAGGCACTGAAAAATAGCGCTGTGCTCGCTATCAATGGGCAATATCCTGACACCGTAGATTTCCGCCAGCGACGTGATGATCTCACCAGCCATTACCAGGAGTTCCTTGTTGGCCAGAGCCACATCGGTTCGTTGCTTGATAGCAGCCACCGTGGCTTGTAATCCGCTGGTTCCCACTAGGCCATTGATCAAAATATCGACATCGAATCGCTGGACCAATTCCACCAGCCCTTCCGCGCTGGTAATGACCTCGACGCCCAACTGGGCGATTTGGTCAATGATGGATAATGGAAAATCATCCCCAGTGATGCACACGGCCACAGGGTGAAACAACTGGCAGTACTGATATAGCAAATCCACCCGATGGTGGGTGGAAAGCCCAATGACCTTAAAATCGTGGGGATGGGCGTTGATGACTTCCAGGCAGTTTCTGCCGATGGAGCCAGTGGCGCCCAGCAGGGTAACGCGTTTCATGCCATATCAAGGAATTTTTCATGAAATTCAGCCCAAACAGCGAATCGTTCGGTTGGGGCGATTGATCAATTATCGAAAGCTCAGTCCCAGGCCGGCATTGAACCCCTGAAAGCCGCCAAAATTATAATCGGCATGAATGAACAGGAACGGAATTGGCTTGATCTTCAAACCAACATTGCCTCGAACATTGCCCTGATTATACTCCTTATTGACTTCGCCGATCGGATTGCCCAGATCGAGCTTCACCTTGAGCGTCGTATAATCATATCCGACGCCGCCATAAAAATCGATCAAAGGAAAGCCTTTGCTGATCACTAAGGCCGCACTGATATCATTTACGCTGGCAAAATCGAATTTTTCTGGCACATTGAGATAGTGATACGATGCCACGATGGCGATGCGGGGGAGCAGCATGTTTTGGAGCAGGCCATATTTAACTCCCAGACCGATCAGGGTAATGTTGCCCTCATCTTCTCCTTCGCCAATCCGATAAGTGAAAAAGCGCCCCATTGCCTCAAGGTCGCCCGGCAGCCCAACATTGACCTGAAGCAGCGGCAAAGGCATCACATCAACATCGCGGAAAATGCCTCCCTGGGCAGGCGTATAGCCGGGGCTCTGAGGATATGGCAGATTTGGTTTCTGATCGCTGGTAATCATCATGGTGACCACGCGTACCCCCACATCAAAACCTCCCAGACCATGGATATTGGCCGAATGATAAAGTCCTCCACCGGTGTAGAAGGCGAACATATCCAGCAGTGGTGCAATGGCTTCGTCCAGGTTCTCGATCGCTTGAGTCCGCGCCTGCTCAGGATCCGTCACCGTGCTGGGCGGCCGAACCATATTCTCCAAGTTCAAATCCTGGCTCCATCCCAAACTGGTGCAGCTAATCAGCCATACGACGACGAGCGATATCCAGATGAACCGAGTCTTCATGGCATTATCCTCCTAAGTTTTGATATTTCTTGGCGAGCTTCTGTGCCTCAGCATATTCCTGAGTAGTTAATTGTCCTTCAAAAAAATGAATATCAAAGCATTGTTGAAAACCAGTTTTCAATGCCCAAACGATTCGATCGTAATTAACTGGGGCAGCTAATATCTGGGAAATCGTAATGGTTTTTTCAGCCAGCGCCTGTCGGAATTTTTCCAACCGCGCTCCTTTCAAGTCCTTGATATAATCTGCCAGCCGGAGATGAAAATCCCCCACCAGGATCGATCCATGCTGGAGGATGGCATTTTCGTAGCGCCGCTGGGCACTGCCAACCAATTTTTTCCCTTGATAGGCGATTTCAAACTTAGCGGATTTAGAAAAGCACGGGATACTATCCCTGGCTGAACTTTTTTTTTTGCTGACCGTATGTTCCACCAGTTCTGCCTTTACGCCCAGCAAATGCAGCCCCTGCAATATGCCTTTATTAATGCGATTATAGGTGGTCAGGATTTCCTTTGAATAAAAATCCGAATTCTTGGGCACGATGATGCTGTAAGTAATTTCCTCAGCATGCAAGACTGCCCTTCCCCCAGTCGGTCGTCGCACCACGTCGATATGATCCTGATGACATCTCTCCAGATCAAGATCATTGGGATCTTGATTATACCCCAAAGAAATGGCATACGGTCGCCATTGATAAACCCGAAATATCGACCAATTATCCTTGGGGACCGTTCTGGTCGCCAAAACCTCATCGATGGCCATGTTCAAGAATCCGTTCTTGGCCCCGGTATTGAGAAATCGCCAATTGTCCATCGCTTATTTTATTATGCCCCGTTCACTAGTTCGGATGAAATGAATAATATCTTGCACCTCGGGAATGAGCTCAACCGTAGCTTCAATTTGGCTTAATGCCTGGGACACATTGAGCCCCGACCGATACAGCAATTTATATGCCTGACGCAGTTTCATCATCGTCTCTGGGGAAAAGCCTCGTCGAGATAACCCTACGCGATTGATTCCCTCGTAAGTAAGGGGTTCATCAGCGGCCAGAATATACGGGGGGACATCTTTGGGGACCCGCAATCCGCCACCGACAAAGGCGTGTTTGCCAATTCGGACAAACTGGTGAATGGGCGTCATGCCGCCGACCGATGCGTAATCTTCGATGGTGACATGACCGGCCATATTGACAGCATTCGCGAGAATGACATGATTACCGATGATGCAATCGTGGGCAATATGGACGTATGCCATCAACAGGGTATGAGAACCAACCACGGTTTTCATGCGGTGCGCGCTCCCACGATTCAGCGTACAAAACTCGCGGATGGTCGTATGATCCCCGATCTCCAGCGTTGTCTTTTCGCCAGCATATTTCAGATCTTGAGGATCTGTTCCAAGTACCGCCCCATGAAAAACGCGACAGCCCTTGCCCAGTCGCGTCCCAGCATGGATCAGCACGTGCGAAGCAATCTGACAGCCATCACCGATAATCACGTCGTCTTGAACAATCGAGAAAGGACCAATCGTTACATCTGCGCCAAGTTGCGCTCCGGGCTCAACAATTGCCGTAGGATGAATATTCGTCACAGCATTTCTCCTGGATTTTTCAATGAGGATTCGAAAATTTCATTAACGCGGTACAATCGCAGCAGACAGTTCTGCTTCGCACACCAAATCATCTCCAACAAACGCCTTCCCGGCCATTTTGCAAATGGAGCGACGATAACGAACCATATCCAATTCGAAGCGGAGTTGATCACCTGGGATAACTGGTTTCCGGAATCGAACATTATCGATCCCAGTAAAGAATACCAGTTTATCGCTGGGATCGGCCTCGGCATCGAGCAGCAGAATGCCACCGACCTGGGCCATGGCCTCGATGATTAACACCCCGGGCATGATGGGGCGATCCGGGAAATGGCCGATGAAGAACGGTTCGTTGGCCGTCACGTTCTTGATTCCCACCACATGCTGTTTGGGCACCAAGTCAATGATCTTATCAACCAATAAAAATGGATAGCGATGCGGAAGGATCTTCTGGATGGCATTGATGTCCAACATCACGCCCTTGCCGGCAGCGCGCTTTTGATATTTGGACGTGATCTTTTTCTTTTCGAGCTCCTTGCGAAGCACCTTCACCAGTTCCACATTGGCCGCATGGCCAGACCGGGCAGCCACGATATGTCCGATCAATGGTGCGCCCAATAGGGCCAGATCTCCGATCAAATCCAGCGCTTTATGTCTCACTGGCTCATTATAGAATCGCAGCTCCTTCCCCCCCAAGATGCCATTGGATCCCAATATCACGGAGTTGGGGATATTGAATAAGCGCTTCAGTCGATCAAATTCGCTCTCGTCAATGTCACGATCGATGATCACGATAGCATTATCGACATTGCCCCCTTTGATCAGCCCCTGCTCTTTCAGCATTTCCACTTCGTGAAGGAAACAGAATGTCCGCGCTGGGGCATATTCAGTAACGAACTCGTCCTCCAAAGAATACAGCGACGTATACTGCGTGCCCAGGGCTGGGTTCTGATAATCGACCATAAAGGTGATGCGAAATTGATCTGATGGCACGACGATGATATCGACTTTGCGTTCTTCGTTATGATAGGCGATGGTATTTTCAATGATGATATAATCCTTGGGCAAGTTTTGCGTCTCAAACCCGGCTTGAAGCAAAATTTCAACGAACGGGAGTGCGCTGCCATCGATGACCGGCGGCTCGTTGTTGGTCAATTCTACCAGAATATTATCGATCTCCAAGCCAGCAATGGCGGCTAAGACATGCTCCACGGTATGGATCACGGTGCAGTTCTGACCAATAGTTGTCCCCCGGGAGATATCGATCACATGCTCAATGTCCGCCAATATCTCTGGGCAGTCAGGAATATCTGTCCGTTTGAATCGAATACCGTAGTTCTCTGGAGCTGGCCGGAACGTCAAAGTCGAGGTATTGCCAGTATGCAATCCCACACCCGATATCGAAACTGGTTGCCGAATAGTTCGTTGATTTTTTAACATTACACCTCCCTATAAAAACGTATACGACATATTCACCTTGCGCGCAGATGCGTGAATCGTCAAATGGCGTCGAATTGACTGTTCGCATCAATGGTTGAGACAATCATTCTGTTTGCCATCCCATAAAACAACAGCCTGACATCGTCATGGCTCTCAATTATGTTTCCCTACCCTCCATTTTGCAACAGAATAAATTTTAGGACAAAGGGTTCGCTCATTCTGCCCTTCATCAAATCAAGAAAAAGCCATCTTTGGAATTTGTTCAGCCATTTGACGGATCGAAAACAACCCTTTACTCGGTTATCCCCCATGTTCAGCATTGCAGCAGTTCGGGCTGACGCCGATGGCCTATGGTCAGCGAAAATACTCCTCGCTGTTGGCAACAGCAAACAGTTAGGCGTTAGAACGCTTCTTCGACTTCGCCGCAATTTGGTGCGCGAATTGCTGCAACGAGCGATGTTTCACTCTTTTTATCGAGGGCCAAAAAACCATCCCGTCATTTCTGAAAAAGAGTTCTTATTGGTAGATATTTACCTTGAAGTCAGTGATCAGCTCTATACTAACTATAATTAGCCCGATTGGGAGCATTTTCCCACAAAGCTGTCCAACTTGTTATTTGGAAAGCAACTTTTCCAATTTGGCCTCCAGGTCGGAGATTTTCTTTAACAAATCGGGCAATCGACGAAGGGCCGCTTCCTCGCGTTTGGCTTGCATCATCGGCCGAGCTGGATAACCAAAATAGATTGAATTGGCGGGCAAGCTTTTTGAGACCCCAGACTGGGCGCCAATGGTTGTGTTATCGCCAATCTCAATATGGCCGACAAACCCAACCTGACCACCAATCATCACATTTTTTCCGATCTTTGTGCTGCCAGAGATACCGGTTTGAGCTGCGATCACTGTGTTTTCTCCGATCTCGACATTATGGGCGACCTGAATCAAGTTATCCAGTTTTGCGCCCCGACGAATGATCGTGGCGCCCAGGGTCGCTCGATCGATGGCACAATTGGCGCCGATCTCCACATCATCCTCAATAATTACCGTCCCCACCTGCGGAATTTTAAAATATTGCTGCCCTTCCCGCGCAAACCCAAATCCATCCGACCCGATGACCGTGCCGCTGTGGATGATCACGTTGGTGCCGATCCGCACCCGCTCACGGATCGCTACGTTGGAATAAATCAATGTGCGATGGCCGATCTCTACTTCAGGACCGATCACCACGCCGGGATGAATAACCACCTCATCGCCTATGCGACAATGTTTATCGATCACCACGCCAGCGCCGATCCGAATATTTTTGCCGAGCTGGGTCGTGGCATCCACAATGGCAGTCGGATGAATCCCCTCCGCCACCGTCACGACTGGGGGATGAAACGTCTGCAATACCTTCAAAAAGGCGAAATAAGGATTCTGGGTACGGATCACTGGCCGATCGATGGCCGGAAAATCACGGGGAACCAGGATCGCGGCCGCCTTGGTCAATTCTACATATTTCGCGTATTTCGGATTAGACAAGAAAGTGATTTCGCCTGGATTAGCCGTTTCGATCTTTGCCACATCGCGAATCTTGATCGAGCCATCCCCATCCAGATCTCCCTGCACCAGTGCGGCAATCTCGGCTAATGTCAGTTCCATAACGCTCCTCGATCAGCGATCGTCGCTGAATTGTTATCGACTATCTTTTCCTTTGGCTGGCTCACTCTTCACGGACTGCCCCTTATTGAGCTCCGCCAGCACCCGATCCGTCAAATCCGGCTGATCTGGGCCAAAATACAAAATAGCACCATTGTTGGTGTCAAAAATATAATCGAACTTCTCTTCGTCTCCGATCTTCTTGATCACCGCGTTGATCTTGTCCAGGACTGGCTGAATGAACTCAGCCTGTTTTCGCACCACTTCGCCAGATTGGGGATCAAATTTCTCACGTTGAAATTTCTGCAACTGCATGGACAATGCATCCAGCTCCTGCTGTTTTTCTTTCTTCTTGGTCTCGCTCAATAATAAGCTCTGAGCATCATATTGCTCGCGCAGTTGCTGTAGGCGCTGCAACATCTCCTGGCCTTCATTCTCCCACTGACGAATGACTTCATCCAATTTCTTCTGTGCGTCCTGCCATTCCTTCAATTCAGCAATGACTTTTTGAGAATGAACCACTCCAATTTTCATTTTCTGGCTAAAACCAGGCGTCACCATGAGAGCGATGAGACCTAATGCTAAAATCACTTTGCTTAGATTTCTGAATAACATCTTATCCTCCGTAGCTGTTCAAATTGGTTTATTGATTCTTGTTAGGTTTTGCTTTTGCGTGAATAATTTTTATTAACAGATTTTCGCTTCCCCTTCTTTGAAAGGATGGCGGTAGCGACCGGCAATATTCAATCAAACTCGGTCCGATTCATTAAAAGCTTCGTCCGAATACGAAATGCGGCTTCCATTTGCCGTAGCGTCGGCCATTGACATCGTAATTATCGAAACCATAGGCATAATCGAAACCAATGATCCCAATCATGGGCATGAACAGCCGGGCACCGATGCCTACCGAGCGTCGCAGGTCAAACGGGTCGGTATCTGATATATTGACCCAGCTATTACCAGCCTCCGCGAAGATCAAACCGAACATAGTGGGGTTAGGAATGATCGGGAACCGAAGCTCTGTGGTGTATTTGAGCATGACTTTTCCACCTGGCGATGTGGCATAGCCAGCCAAGGGATCATCATAGCCGCGCAACGGGGTTGACCGGGTCATGCCCTCTCCGCCCAGAAAGAAGTATTCGAGATATGGGATCTTCGAAGTTTTGGTCCAGCCATCAAGATATCCGGCCATGGCATGGTTGTACAACACCAATTTCCAGATGGCTGGAGTAAACCAACTCGCCGCGAAAGTGTATTTATGATACCCCACATTCCCACCTAAAAAACCGCCAGCAAACTCGGCGGATAATGACACCTCTGAACCATCAGTTGGAAACTCAGGGCGATTGAGGCTATTGCGACTAATGATCTGAGTAATGCTACTGGAGATCAAAGGCCATTCTTCGCCGACAATATTATTGGGATTAGCCGCGACGACGTACGGCGAGAAATCCCCCAGCTCGGTCCGATCGATCCGATAGATGATATCCCCTCGGAAATAATTGTCAGGCCACCGGAGCCGTCGACCCAGTCGAAACTGACCGCCGCTGCTCCTCTGGCTATAGCCAATATACTGCGCATCCCGTTTGGTATCGTAGATGCTGAATCCGGCCAGGGTGGGCGTATCCATGAGCCATGGCTCGGTGAAGCCGATTTGAAACGATCGATAGTATCGCCCAAAATTCCAGTCAAAACTCAATTGCTGACCGTTGCCGAATAAATTGTTCATCGCAACGCCGATACTGCCGATGATCTTATCGCGCTCGCTCCAGCCAGCAGACATATTCGCCAAATCGGTGGATTTCTCCTCGACGGTGAACTTGAGATCGATCTGATCATCGCTAACTGGCCAGTAATCGATCTTCACATCGGAAAAATAATTCAACACCCATACGTCCCGCTGACTTCGCTCCAGCGCTGCTTTGCTGAACACATCACCCGGATTGATCCGCAGTTCCCGCCGCACCACTTTCTCTTTGGTCTTAGTATTCCCAGCAATGTGAATTAAATTGATCTTCACCGGCTGCCCCTCAGTGACGGTAAACTGGATATCCACCGTATCCTGTGCCACTGGGATCTCCCTCGGATCGATGCGGGAGTAGATATACCCATTATCGTAATAGAGCGTCCCCAATCGCTCTATAATCGCCTTCTGAATCTTCTCCTGGCTGTAAGCATCGCCTTTGCTAAACCCCAATTGCGACTGGAGCAGCTCGCTGGTATAAATTTTATTGCCAACGAAACTGATATCCCCAATATAATAGCGTTCTCCTTCACGAACGACGATGTCGATAAACAGGTCCTTTCGACTCTCATCATAATAAACCGAGTCGCTGATGATTTCAGCATCGCGAAAACCTTGATTCCGATAATACTCCACCACCTTCACCAAATCTTTCTCGTATTCCTTGCGATTAAAATCGGCGCCTCGCCACCAGCGATCTTCTTTGGTCTTCTTCATCTGCTTGCGCAGCTTGCCATCGGAGATGTGCTCATTGCCCTCAAAATTGATCTGCTTGATCTGAACTTTTTCGCCCTCTTTAATATTGAAGGTCAGAATCGCTTTGCCATCCTTTTCGGCATCATATGTCTCGGCCGTGATTTCTGCCAGCAGATACCCCTTATCTGCGTACATTTTTTTCAATTTTCTTCGGGCCTTATTGATCTGATACGGCGAAACTACCTGACCCCGATAAAACGAGAGTTCTTTATCGATATCTTCCTTTTTGAGTTTCTTGTTACCATTCAACTCATATTTTTCCAGGCGCGGATACTCTTTCACTCGAATCGTAATATAAATCCCACCTGGCAGTTCCTTGTCCTGATAGATCTCCACATCCGAAAACAGATTCAGGCTCCAGAGGTTTTTCACCGCAGTTTGAATGTCATCGGCGGTGATTTCCTTCCCCTGGGTTAAACCAGAATTGATCTGAATAATTGCCGGGTCGGCGGTCTTCAATCCCTCGATGGTGACCCCCAATAGTTTAACGGTCGAATATTGGCTATACGCCGTAAAGGGAATCAGCCCGACCAGCAATACCATCACATATATCTGCCCGATCCGAGTTCTGACGGCAGGCTGCAGCTTCATGTTCGAACCTCCTAAAAATTGCAACATGAAAAATACGAAATTTTTCTAACTTTGTAAAGGAAAAAATCGCTTGAATTAAATTAATGTCACGTTAAAATGGGAATGAGTGTCGCAGCATAATTCGCTTATCCTCTTTCTGCCATAACAGCAGGCTATTATAATCGTATTGCATTTCCAATAAGAGATTTGGATTGATGCGATATTCTAACCCGAGCGTGTGATGCAATCCCAAGCCTTCTTGCTCGTAGCGATAATGCATTCCTGCTTCCAATTGCCCTGTGTATAATAAAAACAAGCGCTGGGCCAAATACTTACCCAAGATCAATTTTGTGCTTCGCAGCAGGAACAATCGCGAATCGTAGAGCCAGCTTTGCTCATTATTGAGATTCATTTCGATCAGATTTCTCGTCAATCGCGAACTAAACCGGACGATATCCAACCCGAGCGTTCGTTCCAACTGTCGCTCGAACGGCCGGAACAGCGGGCGAAAGATCAAATTATCCGCGCTGATACCGATGATATCGGTGGCCACTTTCTGCATGTTTGCCAGCGAATAGCCCAATGATGCCAGTAATTCTCCCTCCGAATACCCCAAATTGGGATTGTCGGCGGAGAGTTGAAACACGACATCCCCTAATCGGCCCCGCTTCAATGTCTGGCCCGTCTTTTGATCCACGGTCAATAGCGTTAAATAGATGTAATAGGGATAGCCGGTGGAATCGGTGACAGTGGTGCGCCCTTCGCCATAAACGATCGGCAATAGCGAGCTTTTGTCGAACTCCACGTCACCCTTGGCCGATACATCCATATCGAACTCGGCGCCGGCTTTCACCACTTCGAAATCCAGATCAAGATATTCAATATTGCCGCGAGATGATTCAAGCACCCCAGTGACTCCGAAGGTTTTATCTTTGATGACCCCTTTAAATTCCAAGCCGCCAACGCCAGCATCGAGAATTAAATCAACATAAACGCGATCCACGCCACTGGGGATCTGGCGCTGATAATGGGCATCTTTTCCGACCAACGCCGTCACGTTCCAATTAATCTGGGTGAGCAGTTCCACCACCGGATTGACCTTTGTGGTGTCCTCGGTCTCGCTGACCAGGAACGGGAAGGTGAAATTGACATTATTCAGGGTGATTTTGCCTTTGACCAACGGCTGTTCCAACGGGCCAGCGATCAAGAATGGCACGCGATCCGTTTTGCCTCTGAACGCAAACTGTCCCATTTCGCCCTTTTCCATGAATCCTGGAATATGCAGCGGGATGCCTTTGGGGGATGTTTCGATGGCAAAAACGCCGAAACTTAAACCATATTCCGGAATGGTAAATGGAGTCACCGGACCATCAGAGATCAGTGAATCGGGTCTCATGTTTCGAATCGTAAATTCTCTGCCTTTAATTTTCCCTGATATGGATTTAACATTCAAAAACCCATCCTGTTCCAATTCCATGCTAGCAGCAATCTGATGGATCTCTGGAGCAACGGCTTCCAATCGCAAATACCCGTGCGACAAGTCAATTTTAGCCTGCGAAATCATAAGATCATTGGGGCGGCCTCCAAGCGTGATACTCCATCGAGCATCGCTGGCCGTCTTTTTAAAGAACGGCGTTAGATCTGGCAGTAGCGCCAAAATATTTCCCTGGCCTTGAAGATCGATGTTCATCGGTTCCAGCTCGGAAAACGGGATTCGGCCGTTCCCGTGGACCTCGAACTGGCCAGCGCGGGAGATAAAAATGTTTCTGAACACCAAGCCGCTGGATTGCTGGCTCCCCGATGAAGCTATTGAATCTGTTGGCCCAAGCTCAAATTGGGCGCGAGTGAATCCGAAGGGACCAAGCTTGCCATCGCTCACATGCATCGTCCCCCACCAAATAGGACGGCGCCAATCCCCATTAAGTTCGATCTGAAACTGGCCTTTTCCTGCGATGAAGCCCGATCGATTAAATGCGAGCGTGGATAAATTTTCCAGGTCAATCCCATCCGCATGGCAATCGAATTCCAATTGCTTTGATGCGAACGAATATTGGCCGTAGCCCCGGAAAATTTCAACGTCATTTCGATCAACAACGAGCTCGGTCACCCGCAATACCCGATCCGCCAATCGAAAAGCGATCGCGCCGTCATAATAGCCAATACGACTGATTTTGATCCTGCTGAAATCGATTTTTCCCACCAATTCAATCTGATTCATCTGGCCGGCAAGCGAAACCTTTCCGCGAACACGGCCCTCATTAACCCGAGCGCCATTGCGACTGATCAATCGAGCGAATTTGGGCAGCCACAGATCGGGAATACGAAGCTCTCCATTCACTCGCTTTTGACCGGTCAGATCGATTTGTGCCTCCGCGCTGAACATCTCATCCAGGCCCAGATGTCGAAGCTGCCATTGATCGCTGGTCTTGGATAGACTTAAATTGCCATGAAATCGCTCCCCATTGCTCTCAACCGCGACGTCGGCAGTGATTTGCATCTGATCGTTATGAGAATTAATCCGACAGTTGAGCTCAGCAAGACGACGAGCGGTTTCTGGCCAAATAAATTTTCCTCCAATTTTCCATGCCGATCCCTCGTGCTGGATCTGCAAGCTGCTATTTTTGACATTGACCATCTTTTGAACCCATTTAAGCGCTGGGACTCGATCCAATAATCGATGGATGTCGGTTAACTGAGCATGCAATTTGGGATGCTTTTCGGCAAATGAGATGACAGCTTCTACCTGGCAAGGGAGCTGACTGCAACCTAATTGGAATATCAGCCGCTGATTCGCCAGCCGAAAACCACCTCTCAAGTGAAGCGGAAGATTCGGTTGAGCGCCTAAGGCGAGTTGACCGGTCAATTTGCCAGAAAATTCCGAGAAATCACCACTGGCTTCAATCATCATGTGGCTTTCATTTTTTTGTAGCGAATGCAACTGAAGGGGCTCAGCGGGCAAAGGAAGCGAACCGTGGCAGAAAAGCGTAAACGCCAATCTGGGAAGCGAGTCCGTGAAATTGAGGCAGCCCTGACCAACCATCTCCCATCCATTCTGATTCAACTTGAGTTCTTCCAGCTTCAAACCAAATCGATCAAACAGCACCTTGGCATGAAGGTCCTGGAACTGGACACCATTTAAAGAAATCTGCCGCGACCAAAGTTGGCCGTTCAAAACGGGACTGACCAATGGATCTGTGGCTTTTAGAACAAATTGCGATTTGCCACGCAATCGCACGCTTGAATTGGGCGCCAGAAACCGAAGATTTTTCTGCCAATCAAATTCATCAGCGCTCAATGTTAGGTCCATGATCGGATCAAATATATTATGCAATTGCCCAGCAATAATCACTTTGGAACCGTTCAAATGGCATTCGGCGGCTTCGATCAGGAAGTCATTATCTTTTAGGCGGGCTCGAAGCTGAATATCATCCAAATATAAACCCTTGTCGGCGAGATGCACCGATCCATCGGTTAGCGATATATTGCCAGCAAGATCAAACTTTTTTTGTCCATTTGTTCGTTGGGTTAAAGAAAGCGCAGCATTTATCCGCCCCTGCCGAATGTTGATATTTTCAGGAACAATAAGCGGTATCCGTTCACGCCATTCAAAATTATGAATGGTGACATCGAGCCGATCGAATGACTGCCGATCAACATTCATGTGCCCGGCCAGCAACATATTATAACGATCGGATTTAAATAGCTTGCCGACAAATCGTGCGGTGACAATGCCGCTATCGCTGCTGTTGAGCCATCCATTTAAATCGCGGCCGATGGCTATCTGCTGATGCCGCAGCGAATCAAAATAACTAATTTTTCCCTGGGACAGCGTGATCCTTTTCAGAAAATCAAGCGCGGCGACTTTCGACCAAAAGTTCCTTTGATCAGAGGCCACGGGCAATGCGTCTGGTGGTGGTTCGGAGCGATCGACCAGCGGATTGCGCAGAAAAATAAGTTCGGGCTGAATCAGCAGCACATCATGCGGGATCTGCTGAGGACGAAATTTATGTTTGATTAACCGCGCGAAGTTGAACCCGATCCTGACATCTTGAATTCGAAGCAAAAAATGTTCTGTGTGAAAGCTGACCGCCTTAAAGTGCACCGCCCCAAGCGACATATCCAGTTTTTGGATCTGAATTCCAGTCCCCAACACAGGCCGGAGCTGATCCAACACATAATTTTTAATTCGTTCGTTGACTTTGAATAAATTCCAGCCATGATAGATGACCAGCATTGTAAATGTGATCAAAAGTGAAATGACCAGAATCCATCTTCTTGCACGCATAGGGACGATAGATCGCTTATTAAGATGTAATATGAAAAAGGCGATTCATGGTTTTAGAATCGCCCTGAGCTGAGGTAACCCTCAATAAATGCACTGATTAAACTTTTCGAACAAAATCAAAGTTCCGGACCAGTTTGCGCATGATCAACCCGCCGAATTAGGAGCTGGCATAGGCTACTTTCGATTGGATCCCCATCCGCACCTGTTCGCTGATCATGCCAAAACGCCGTTCTCGCTTTTGATAGCATAAAATCGTTTGATAGAACTCCTTTTTCCTAAAATCGGGCCAGAGTACATTGGTGATGTACAGCTCAGAATAAGCGATTTGCCAGAGCAAGAAATTGCTGATCCGTTGTTCGCCGCTGGTACGGATCACCAGATCCGGATCAGGCAAATTGGCGGTAAACAAATGGTCACTAATGAGCTGCTCATCGATCTCGACTGGTTCAATTTCACCCCGACTGACCTTTCGGGCGATCTGGCGCACCGCGCGGGTGATTTCATCGCGACTGCTATAATTCAAAGCTAAATTAACCAATAGGCCAGTATTATCTTTTAGCTGATTGATCGCATATTCTATCCCTTCGCACACCATTCGCGGCAAGTCATCCATCACACCAATTACCTGAAGTCGAACATTATTCTTTTTCAATTCTGGAACTTCATTTCGAATGGTTTGGATCAACAAGCGCCATAATCCAGCAATCTCAGATTTGGGCCGACGCCAATTTTCTCGAGAGAACGTATAAAGTGTCAATATTTCAATCCCTAATTCGCCACACGCTTCGACCACAGCTCGGACGGAATTGATGCCTTCCTCATGTCCTTTCAATCGCGTTAAATTGCGCGCCTTGGCCCATCGACCATTGCCATCCATGATGATGGCCACATGCACAGGGATATTGCCAAGTTTTAAGATCTCTTGCTTGAGCTCATTTTCTTCATCCACCAACAATTTCATGTTTCCACCCATTTCCAATTACCTCCCGCATCAAAGAAAAAGGAGCGCGCTGAACATCACTCGCTCCTCAACATCAAAGGCCTTAACACTTTTTTCATCGCTTCACAACGTTCAAAATTTAAAATAAAATCCATTAAATGTCAAGTGTATTTTTTGACACGAAGCTGAAAAAATTGGAGCGACCAATATCACTCATGATAAAAAACCCCCCGCTGCATCTTGTTTTTAAAGATCACCGGCGGAGGGCTAAAATACAGGATCGAATGTCCAGCGATATGATAGCGACCGAACCCGATGTCATTTCGGTACTATTTTCGTCAGCTAAGTTACCAGGATATCTGGGCTATCGAGCTTCCCTATTTTTGTAACGCCTCAGAGCGATCGAACGCTTCCTGTCCCTTGTCCACCATGCCCACGTTTGTATAGGCCACGCCAAGGTTATTCCACACTACCGGATCATCCGGTTTTAATTCAACAGCCTTTTCCAAATAGGGGATTGCTGCTCTAAAATATTCGGTTTCTTTTTCCTTCTTTGCTTTGAGCTGCGCCACTGGGATCTTTTCTAATTGTCGCGGATCCATCTCTCGCTCGGCTTTCAATACATTTTGCGCCAAACTTAAATAGGCATTGCCGATGTTCAAATTGGATTCGAAATCGTTAGGATTAATTTCAACCACCTTTTTGAAACATTCAATGGCCTTTTCATAATCATCTTTGAGAAAATAGAGCCGCCCCAGATTGAACAGCAAATCAGTATCATTGGGCCGTTTCGCCAGCGCCTCTTCATACGCGGCAAAAGCTTGATCCGATTTTCCGAGATAGTCATAGGCCATCGCTTTTTGGGCAATCGCATCGACATTGAGGGGATCAATTTCCAAAATTTTCTCCATCATGGCGATGGCTTGCTCATATTGCTCCGCCCGAATGTACAATCGACCCAAGTCAGCCATCGTTTCAGTATCTTTGGGATTGATGCGGATGACATCCAGATAGTTCTGAATCGCGTCTTGCAAGTTCCCTTTCTGCAAATTGACATAGCCCAAGTTTCGATAGGCTTCTGGCCGCTCCGGGAAGATGAGGATACAATCCTGGAAATTTTTTGCGGCTTCTTCCAAATTTTCGGATTTCACATTGTTGACGCCCTTGTTGAAAGACTCCCTCCAGAACCGATCGCGATCGTTGTTTATTTTTTCAATAAATTTGGGATTGGCTTTTGGGCCCTGCATCAGCTTCATTGCCGTTTCATAATGCTCGTTCATTTTCTGATACTCACCACGACGACCATATCCTTCGACCAAATAGACATGCGCTTCTACATCGCCAGGATTGATCTGCACGGCCTGTTCCAATTGCTCCATCGCCTTGTCCCAATCGTTCTGTTGATTGATATAAATCAACGCCGATTCCACTTCTTTCGACCGGCAACCAAACAACAACAGAACCACCAATAGAGCAACCATTAGGGAAAGAGTGAGATAAATGCGCTTCATTCTGCTTCTCCTTTAAGCTGTTAATGAATTGAATTTTAAATTGGTGAAATATAAGTCAAAAATCTATCTTAGTCAAGCTTTTTTTTGTTTTTTATAAATGCCTGTAGTGCCCAATCATTTTCACCATCGGTGGGAACTCGTGCCTCCTGATGGCTCCTGATGCAAAAATCAGGATGCGATTGATCATTCCTTATTTCCTCGAATCCAAAACTGAATCTCGATAAAACTATTTACCCGCCAATTAGCGGGATGGTGTTTCAAAATCCACCTTTCCGAGCGGCCCAGACCAAACACACCAAGTCCATCTGCCCATGTCTGATCATTGACAAGCCAATGGCCGATGTCATCGCTCCCCCATTTCGCTGACCACCTTCCCAATGGAACTACTGCGGCATTCGCGACAAAGCTATCGGCGACCGCACATAATGCGTGCCGGAATGAAAACCGCATCATTCGACTTCACCCAAGCCCGCTCCTGTTTGTAGAAGGATAAAGAACGTTCCCCTTCTCATTTCATGAAAAGGGGTTCGGGGACAAGGTCTGAAATAGCAACGTTTAATCGTATCGTTTCGGTTGCTAATTATGGTATTCTTGTTCAGGCACAAATTCAATCTGCTTCAAAAAGCTTAAAAAACGAAATCTGGTTCTCGTCATTACGAGGCGGTTTACGCCAAAGCGACCGTAACCGACAGAGAAGATTATGTTATTTTAAAAAGCATCTTTGACTTTGCTTCATTTCACAGCGCTCGTCTTGACGATGCCTAAGCCTTGGTTTTTGGAACAGACCCTTTGACCAACTGATAAGGTGCACGATAGATCCCGTTCTCACAGACGATGGCATCGATAAGGCTATTGGGAGTGACATCGAACGCCGGGTTATAGATCGCGATGGATTCTGGCGCAATGCGACGACCCAGCAGCTCGGACACTTCAGTGCCATCTCGTTGCTCAATCGGTATGGCTGCCCCAGAGGGCAGCGATAAGTCGAACGTTGAGGTCGGTGCAATCACATAGAACGGGATCCCATGATGCTTTGCCAGAACAGCCAGATTGTAGGTTCCAATTTTGTTTGCCACATCGCCATTGGCGGCAATTCGATCTGCTCCGACCAGAATCGCCTGAATTTTGCCTTGTTGCATCACCCAGGCGGCCATATTATCGCAAATCAGCGTCACGTGGATCCCGAATCGGTTCAACTCCCAGGCAGTGAGTCGAGCCCCCTGCAATAACGGCCGTGTTTCATCCGCATAGACCTTAATCCGTTTGCCCTGCGATACAGCCGTATAAATCACACCCAAAGCTGTCCCGATCCCTCCCGTTGCTAAGGCCCCGGCATTACAATGGGTGAGCACAGTATCGCCATCTGCCAGTAGCTCCGCCCCATAAAGCCCCATCCGCTGGCAGGTCTCTCGATCTTCCTCCAAGATGCAATTGGCCTCGTCAATCAACCGCTCGATGATCTGCTTCGGATGAGCATCTATATTAGAAATGATGATTTTTTTCATGCGATCCAATGCCCAGAACAAATTTACAGCTGTGGGCCGGGTAGCAGCCAGATGATCGATGACTTGATAGATCTTGCGAACGAACTCATCCCTCTCCAGCACCGCCAGCTCCATCGCACCCAAACAGACACCGAATGCCCCGGCAATCCCGATCGCCGGAGCCCCCCGAATTCGCAATTGCTTTATTGCGCGTGCCAGCTCGCGATAATCGTAGATGTCCAAATAAACCTCCTCAAGCGGCAATCGCGTTTGATCGAGAATCCTAACGTGGTTCGTTCGCCATTCGATGGTGCGGATCTCCATGAGTGTGCCTCAATCTCTTAACGTGTTTCAGTTCCAAAATTCTCATCCATGCCTCCGCATGCAGGCATCCCTTTTTTGATCAGACTTAACCAGCAACTTGCGAAGGGGTGCTTAAACTCACAGCAATGACATGGCCAAATTGAATTCCTCATTTTGCAACGTAAACCCATCAATCTCTTTACCGCGTCTAAGTCACTTCGTTGTTGCCTTTCGAATCGGTTGGCGTTTAGCCATGTTAGCCCCCCTCAATGTACCGAGACATCAAGCAAATCTGAAGCCAAATCCGCCATCACAGCCAATGATTTCCCGTGAAAATTGCACCGCAAATTACGATCACAATATTGAAACCTCCTTAATTTTTCAGATCGATCCAGCGAGCCAGCGACTTTTTTGCCGACTCATTTTACTTGACGTGATGTTGAGCAAGGTGCGCCAATAACAGATTAGCGACCTTGGCTGAGCTGCCCACGTTCTGCATGACAATTTGCTTGGCCCGGTTCCCATACTCCCGAGCGAGCTCAGGATTTGACAGCAATCGACTGATCGTAGCAACGATCTCGGCGGTGGAGTGAACCTGAAACGCCGCATTGTTGGCCAATAGGTGAATTGCTTCAGCGGAGTTTTTCATCTTGGGGCCAAATAAAACTGCCACCCCAAAGACGGCTGGTTCCAAAACGTTATGGATTTTGAAGTGAAAGCTTCCGCCCACAAAAGCGACCTGCCCCAAAGCATAAATCGTCGCCAAAAGCCCCACTTGATCCACAATCAGACAATCATGATCGAAAGGTTGGTGGTTTAGCTGCGAGAGACGCCGCCAGGTCAAGTGAGCCAACCGAAGCTGCTCTTCAATCTGCTCAATCCTCGCGGGAGTTGGTTCGTGTGGGACCAAGATCATCATGAATCGAGGAAATTGTTGGTGCAATTGCTGAAAGGCTGGGATGATCTGGTGTTCATCCGCAGGCCAACTACTTCCGATCACCCAAATTGGCCGTTGCTGCGGCTTCAGGAGCCTGGATAATGATGCAATTTTATCTAATTGCTGAGATCGCTGGTAAACTTGATCGTATTTTGTATCTCCAGTGATGCGAATCTTGGTAGGATCTGAAATAATCCGACGCAGCGCCTCTGCTTCTTCCCCTGAGATGGCCAGAATCAGATCGAACATCCCGTACATCCAACGGTGGAAAGGTCTCAACAGCGTTGCAACCACCCAGGATCGGCGAGGGATGGAAGCATCGATCAGCAATATCGGGATTTTCTCGCGATTTACGCGATAGAGAAAATTGGGCCAAATATCATGTCGGACAATGGCGACGACCTGCGGTTTTATCAACTTTATGAATTTTTTTATTCGAAAATAGCTATCTATGGGCAAATAGCATTTGACGTCGATCGGTGGCTCCAAAGAAACATGATCAAAACCAGACGGCGAGAAGAAGCTGACCACCAGGGCGATGTCCGGATTGAGCTGTTTAATTTGGTTCAGCACCGGTCTCACCTGAAGCCATTCCCCGAACGATGAGACATGGATCAAAATCCGGGATCGATCGGCCAATGCAGCCAAGTCGCTTTTTAGCTTCGGCAAAATCCATTTTCGGCCGTGCAAGCCATTTCTGATTTTGGCATGAAATAAGCCAGCGATATTCACTGCAATGATGAGCAAAGGAAGGACGAGGATGTTATACAAAAAAAGCAATAATCCTTTCATTAATACTCCAAAGTTAGCAGCCGCTCTTGATATGTCGTTTTATTGGAATGCCTTCAATTGGGAGTAATTTTTGCCTATGATAATGGTGACAGCCAATTGCCGTTGCGGGCTGATCTGAGGAAACATTCTATCCTTTCCGACACCAATGAGATCGCCAATGATCTTGGCGTTTTTTAAATTCGGATCCTGACGATCAATTACCAATGTTTCGCTGATCTCCTGGTTTTCGAAATTGCCGAAATACACGACATCCACCTCCCGTTGTCGTAAATATTCGGTGAGCTGTTTGGCTACGCCAGGAGTGCCGCAGCCATTCAGTACCTCTACTTTAATCAGGTGCGTACTTCTCTGGGCGGGTAATCCTTCCAGCTGGTTGGGAGTAATGGCTTGTTCTGCCCCCTCGCGAGCACGTGAGTGACATAAAAATGAAATGAGAAACAGAAAATTGGCTCCGATCAGCAGCAAAATAGTGATGTTCAGCCGCAGATGAGTCAGCGCTTCTTTAAACTCTTCGCTCTTTTTCTGCCGATCCTTGGCTTGCTTTTCCTTTTCGGTCTCTTTTCGTTTGCGCAGCTCGATCTTTTTTCCTCGTTTAGCAACCATGATTACGCTCCATCGCCACGGAGACGTGTCCATAAAAAAATAACCGAAGGCCTTTCGGTTATTTTTTCATGGTTCCAAATTACCGCTCCCATTTAGTTGTTCTGATGGGATGGGTCGAATCGGTCCCAACTGGAACGATATGGATTGCGATACCAACTATTGTCGTAAGGTTGATAATACGGCATCTGATGGATCTGGAATTTCATTTCAAATTTATCATTCGGCCGATATTGTAGCTCCGCGCCGGAAAGGAACAATCCGCTCTGGAACGCCGGATGCCCTTTTGCCAACGAATTATAGGGATAGCTTTGAATGCCCCATTGCAATCGGAACAACAGTGGATTGGCAATCTGATAGGTGATCGTATTCAAATAGAGACCTTGAGAAACCCCCTTACCATCCAGGCTAAAAAATGACATGGAAAAGCTATGGGACATGCTGAATTTATTGGGGTCCAAAATGCTCAACCCAGCAAAGGGATTGGTTGTGGGACGAACAAGCTCCTGACTGATTAGCACCGGCTTTTCCTGCCGGCGGTACTGTCCGATGACCAGGCTGGGCAGCACAACCAGCAATACCAGGCTGATTCCTCGTCTGTATTTCATGCTCGACCTCCATTGAAACGCTTGGTTCTGTTGACGACCAAAAATAACAAAATATTCTGAAAAAGTCAATGGCTTTTTTGGGCCATTCCAGCCAGCCGAATTACATTGATCAATGGAAATTGGACATGCCAATCATCAATGTGATATCCCGGCCGCCACATAGTTTCGTCGGTGTATCGGTTAGCCGCTATGCGTTCATTTTAACTCTGGCGACTCAGGTTTCGTTCCGAACAGGATCGATGGTTACGATGATATTATCGATCAGCCGCGGCTTGCCAATTTTGACAGCCAGAGCAATCAGCACCTCTCCCTGCAAGTGCTGAACCGGTGCGAGATTGGTCGTGTCCACCAGCTCGATATAATCGATCTGGGCATCGGGTTGCTGTTCAATCAAGCTTCGCATGGCCTGTTGGATGACTTTGGCATCTCGCTCCCCTTGATCAATCATTTTTCGCGCGAGCTGCAGCGATTGGTAGAGCACCACGGCCTGTTGCCGCTGATGGGGCAAAAGATAGGTGTTCCTGGAACTCATGGCCAATCCATCCGGCTCGCGAACAATTGGTGCTACAATGATCTTGATGTCGAAGTTTAAATCAGCGGTCATCCTCTTGATGACGATAGCCTGCTGTGCGTCCTTCTGTCCGAACACAGCCACATGGGGCTTGACAATGTTAAATAGCTTAGCCACGATGGTCGTCACACCCCGAAAATGAGTCGGCCGGGAGGCACCACACAGCACACTGGTAAGCTTCTCCACTGTCACATAGGTCAGATAAGGATCAGGATACATTTCATGTCGGTCAGGGTAGAAAATAATATCGCACCCAACCGATTGGGCCAAAGTCACATCGCGCTCAAAATCCCTAGGATAATCTTCAAAATCTTCATGAGGGCCAAATTGGGTGGGATTCACAAAAATGCTCATCACCGTGACATCGGCATGTTTCTCCGCCTCGCGTACCAGGCTCAGATGACCATCGTGCAAAAAGCCCATGGTCGGCACGAAACCAATTCTTTTGCCCGAGTTCCTCAGAGATTCAGCGGTCCTTTGCATTTCCGCGACAGCGGTGATTATTTTCATGGTTCGGTCTCCAATATTGACTGTTCGTTTTTGTGTGGTTCATTCATTGAAAAAGTGCAACCAAGAAAAACGTGATTTCGTCTTTGTTGCAAAACTCCGACAACAAGCTTGCCCTATCATTTCTGCGATTCCAGGCAAGTCTATTGAAATTTGACCTTCCTATTGGGCTTTAATGAAAATCCTTCATTCACCAAAATGAAAACGGGAAATCGATTGCCATATTTTGTAAGGCAAACGATCTCATCGACCGCTCGACACATTTAGTCTGACATGATCTATTGTCTCGAGAAAAATATCTTGCCAAATCGCTTTGATTAGACATCGCCACGAAAGCGATTTTTCCATCCTAAATGAACCAGGATTGGCTTTTGCTTTGATATGGCGAAAAAGCATGGGAGTGATTCCGTATTTTTAATAGCTTTCCTCTTGGGAAGGAAAATGGCCCAATTTCACATCCTCAGCATATTGGGCGCATGCCTCTCGAATTTGCCTCCCCAATTCCGCATATACACGAACGAATTTTGGCCGAAATTTCTCAAATAAGCCCAGCATATCATGGGTCACCAGGATCTGACCATCGCAGTATGGCCCGGCGCCGATCCCAATCGTTGGAACCTTGACGGCTTCGGTGACTTGCTTGGCGGCCAAGGCTGGGATTTTCTCCAATACAATAGCGAAAGCGCCAGCCTGCTCCAGCGCCTTGGCATCCGCAATTAGTCGCTGCACCTCGGACTCGGTTCGCGCCTGAACCTTATACCCCCCAAAGCGATTGATCGATTGCGGCGTGAGCCCCAAGTGTCCCATGACCGGGATCCCAGCATTGACCACTCGGCTCACAGTCTCAGCAATCGCTTCCCCGCCCTCCATTTTCACTGCCTCTGCACCACCTTCTTTAATGAATCGGCCAGCGTTTCGCAACGCTTCCTCGGAACTGACTTGAAACGATAAGAATGGCATATCGCCTACCAGCAACGCCCGCTTGACGCCCCGACTGGCCGCTCGAACATGATAAATCATCTCATCCATGGTAATCGGGATCGTCGTCTCGTGCCCGGCAAATACCATGGCCCCAGAATCACCCACCAGGATAATATCAATTCCAGCATCATCGAGAAACAATGCAATCAAATAATCATACGCCGTAAGCGCAGCGATCTTCTCATGGTGCTTCATCCCCATGATAATCGGAACTGTTATTTTTTTCGCTTCCATCAAATTTTCCTTGATAATGGTGACCCCTCAGAGTGCTGCAAATTGAATCATTGAGATTACCATTGCTGGAAAAATCATGATCTTTTTTGCCCAATGACTTGGCAAACGAATCGATGCCGATCCGTTAGACCGCATCGGCATGACCGCTCTATTTTAAAAATGTTCATAAATGCCTCTAAAACCATTTCTAACCGGATTTACTTTGCAAGCAAACAGGATCGAAGCGAGGCACTCCATTTCAAAATTTGAAATTACTCCGGCAAAAAGGCATCTCGCAATGACCGAAGCTTTCAACTTACTGAAAGCTTCGACCGTTCTGGAGAACACTCATTTATGTTGTCAAAAATGATCTTTGGATTGAAACCACAAATCAGAGGGGACTCATTTCGGAAAAAATATCTCGTTCATCTAAAAACGTCGTTTGCGATGGCTACCATGGTTATGCGCCTTAGAAAATGTCAGGTGGCGGCAAAATCGTTCGCCCTGTACGCGGCTATTTTGCCAGCAATCGTCTCCTGAAACGATCCATTTGTTGGAAGCTCTCGGCAACCCCCTCGTTCTGCCGATTCATTAACGTCGTTTGAACCCTTTGAGGGTACGACTCACTCCAACGCGCGATCGATCACACCGCCCCCGACCACCACATCTTTGTCGAACAATACCACCGATTGCCCTGGAGTAATCGCTTGATGGTGTTCTTTGAATATCACGCGCATGGTATCTTCAGAGACAGGGTAGACCGTAGCAGGACGGCCTGGATCATTATATCGAATTTGAGCGATAACATCCATTGGAGCACGCAAGCCGTCGATGGCGATCCAGTTCACCTGGCTTGCTATTAACCCGGATCGGTTCAGATCTTCCTTGTCACCAACGATAATCTGATTGCGCTCCGCATCCACTTCCGTCACATAAATCGGTTTGCCAACCGCAATCCCTAAGCCTTTTCGTTGGCCAATGGTGTAATAGGGATAACCTTTATGCCGACCCAAAACGGTCCCCTCCCGATTTAAAATGCTTCCTTCCCCGATTTCAGCAAATCGAGCTGGATTACGCTGGCGCAAAAACCGAGGATAATCATTGTCCGGAATAAAACAAATTTCCTGGCTCTCTTGCTTATACTTGGTCTTGAGATTTAAGCGTTCGGCGATGGCCCTTACCTGAGTTTTGGTCAATTCTCCCAATGGAAAAATGGTCTTGCTCAATTGCCATTGGCTGAGCCCCCATAATGCATAGGCCTGATCTTTGGCCGCATCAATCCCTCGCTGCAGCAAATATCGGTTGATCGTTTGATCGAAACGAACACGGGCGTAATGTCCTGTTGCAAAATAATCACATCCCAATTGGGCTGCCCGGTGCAGAAGCACCTGCCATTTGATTTTGCTGTTGCATAATATGCAAGGATTCGGCGTGCGACCTTTTAAGTATTCGGACTCAAAATTTTGAATCACCAGCCGCTCAAATTCATCCCGGACATCGATGACATAATGCGGAATGTTGAGAGCCTGACAGACCGCTCGCGCATCGTACATCGTCTCTAACGAACAGCAGCTCGTTTCGCTAAAAATATTTCCACCAACTCGCTCAAAATCCCAAAGCTGCATGGTCAAACCGATGACATAATAACCTTGCTCCCGAAGTACCGCTGCAGCCACAGAGCTATCAACACCACCGCTCATCGCAATAGCGACGGATTTGACGCTATCTTTACGATCGATTTGTTGTCTCACCAATTTCGTTACATTAAAAAACATTTGAAATTTTAATTGTGCCGGATCATTCCGGCTTCGTCAGCTTCCATTTCAAAAATCCAAAGACCAGTTTGATTGTCAAGTCAGCATCACATGGCCGGCAGTCACCTTTATTAATGGCAGATTTCGCTCATCTCTCTCAAAGCGACGCCTGTCCGTCATTTGCCAAACGGCAAAGCAATTTTGCCTATGATAACCATGGTGCATTCCGTTGGCTTGATCTCTGAAATGAGTGTGTTTCAGCGAGATGATAATCAGAGAATAGGGCTATTCCAGAGCAGACATGCTGCGCAACCGCTGGACAATTTCTGGCAGGATTGACGCAGCATAATCGACATCTTCCTCGGTATTATCTCGGCCCAATGTAAATCGGATCGACGAGCGCGATACCTCTGGCTTAATCCCCATTGCCGTTAGTACATGAGAGGGATCAATGCTGCCAGAGGTACAGGCGGACCCACTTGATGCAGCCACCCCTTTGAGATCAAGACTCAGCAACAAGGCTTCACCTTCGATCCCCTGGAATGACAAATTCAGATGTCCAGCCAATCGTTTTTCCGGATGGCCGTTGAGAATTACCCGAGGGATAGAGGTAGTGATCAACTCGTGAAAACGGTCTCGCAATCGGGCGACATATTCGTTATCCGACTGCATCCGTGCCTTCCGCAATTCAACCGCTTTGGCCAGACCGACAATCCCTGGCATATTTTCTGTGCCGGGGCGCCGATTTCGTTCATGCCCGCCGCCATGGCTGAGGGGCACCAGTTTCACCCCCTTCCGCACATACAGCACTCCAATCCCTTTCGGACCGTAAATCTTATGGCCGGACATGGACATCAGATCAACTGGGAGTTTGGACAGATCGATCGGAATCTTTCCAAATGTTTGAACGGCATCGGTATGGAACAAGATGCCGCGCTCGTGCGCGATCGCTCCGATTTGCTCGATCGGATTAATTGTCCCCACTTCATTATTTGCATGCATGATGGAGATTAATATCGTATCGTTTCGGATCAATTCCTTCACCGCTTCAGGATGGATCATCCCATATTGATCAGGAGCCACGTAGCTGACTTCAAATCCCTCTTTCTCCAGAAATTCGCAGGTATGCAACACCGCATGATGTTCAATTTTTGACGTGATGATATGCCGACCCTTATTTTTATATTCGTAAGCCACTCCCTTAATGGCCATATTATCCGATTCAGTGCCGCCGCTAGTAAAATAGATATCCGCGGCTCGTGCATGGCAAAAATCCGCTATCATCTCTCGTGCCTCCTCCAGCGCCACTTTCGCCTCTCGTCCAAACGAATGAATGCTGGAAGGGTTCCCAAATTTCTCATTTAAAAATGGCAGCATCGCCTCAATCACGGCCGGATCGACCGGGGTGGTGGCACTGTGGTCGAAATATACCTTTCTCATTGTCTCCTCACTAGATCTCTCAGAATGTGTTGTTTTGCCCTGGAAAATGTCTCCCAGCTTTATTTTAAAATTCGAAACTTCCGCATGACGAACCAATCAACGTGAAAATCAGAACGCCAGTCCAGCTCTTTATTGTCCATGAAGAGCGGCTCAAAAATCATTCGCATCCATACCGCCTTCGTCGGCGATATTCAATTCGTCTTTCAATTTTACCAGATCAGATAAATTAAAATTATCCAGCACCCTTTGCCATTGCGCTTCGATTTTCGACCAAAAAATATGAGAGATACAGCCAGACATCCGTCGACAATGAACGGCTTGGTTGCTCTTCGTACATTTGGCCAGTTGGAACGGGCCCTCAAGCGCCCGCAGCACCTCACCAACGCTCAGTTCGGCGGGATCAACGGCAAGCACATAGCCTCCCATCGGCCCTCGGACACTGGTAACGATACCGCTCTTTTTCAGCCGCAGCAGCAATTGCTCCAAATATCGCATTGGAATCCTCTGATGCGTCGAGATCTGCCGGATCTGAATCGGGCCTTTTCCGTAATGTCGAGCCATCTCATAGACCGCTCGCAGACCGTAATTTCCCCGACTGGATAATTTCACTCGTGTCGACTCCCTGCATCTGATATGGGTCGCTAAATATAACATACTCGACTGAAATAGTCAAGTATAAATTTCCACCATTACCCGTATCGCTATTCAACTCCCAAGGATATTTGTATCATGATGCTCGGCGCTTCAAAATTTCGGCAAAAAATAACTTGACCGTTTCGTAATTCTTGATTAAATTTTTTCCTCGGTTCCTTGGATTGAATGAATTGACCGATCTGAGCACGCTGGTGACGTAAATTGGTGGAGCCTCAATCAAGAGCTGTATGAGAAATTGATCGGATAGGCTTGCCACGGATGCGCTGCTGAAAATTTCATTAATTCCGCCATAAAATGCTGGGTTTTGGCGCGCACCTAATTCTTTTATAAATTCCTTCTATCACTATTTTGGAGTTCAATTCCCATGATCGAAATCAATATCCCGACCTTTGGTTTCCTGAGACTGGCATATCTGGTTACAGATTACAACGGAACGTTAGCAAAGGATGGCATTCTGCTCCCTGGCGTAAGCGATCGGTTGATAAAATTGGCGTCGCTGTTAGAGCTTCACGTCCTCACGGCCGATACTTTCGGCCTGGCCGAGGCTCAACTTCGAGACCTTCCGATCAAATTAACCGTGTTGTCAAAAAATAACGAAGCGTTGCAAAAGCAGCAATATTTAGAAGCCATCGGAGCCGAAAACGTCGTCGCCTTCGGCAATGGCAACAACGACCAGATGATGCTGCGGGCTGCTAGACTCAGCATTACCGTCATTGGACCCGAAGGGGCATCATTCGGTGCTATTCAAGCGGCGAACATAATCGTCACCAATATCGGTGATGGGCTTGATCTGTTGATCAACCCGCTTCGCTGCGTCGCCACCTTACGACACTAGCGCGGCACCAGCTTTCCTGTGGTTGACCAGACAAGTATGCAGCGGTTCGATTGGAAATCAAGGCGATATCATTCGGTCAGTACGTCATTTTTTAACCATCATCCGCATGCCGATATCCTGTTCGCAGGCAAAACGAATTGGAAAGCAATTTCTCGGGGGCACAAATCGGAAGAAAAATCCAAACTCGGCAATGGTCATCAAACGAATTGGCATTCGATAAAAAATTCACGCGATGGTCATTCTACACCCCTTCCGATCGGCTGACATGGGCATTCATCATCCAGCCATATAATCAATGACTTGTCAAAAGGACGGCCCAAGTTCATTATTTCTTGAACTGCCTGGCATGGTTAGCGCGATGTCGCGCCGGTGGGCCAAAGGCCATCATTCGACATCAAAAATCACCACCTGCTCGATGTTGCTCGGAACCTTAAACACAGTCATTGGGAGGATCGCAATTCTTACGCCTTCATAATGGCGATAGCCGATGCGCAAGGTACGCGTTTTTTTATCATATTCGTGAGAGACAACATCATCTTCAAATAGCGACACCCCAATCTCAAGCTTGCCCCACCATCGCTTCCGGTTGATGCGTCCCTCCAGATGAATTGGATGCTTCCCCTGATAGTGCAGCAGCACTTTTTTATCAGATCCAGTTAAATCTTTCAAATAGATTTGCCCCATTATTAACTCCTTCTTTGTGCTATCAACCCCACTGCTTATATTTAATGTGGTTCGAATTTTTTCTTTCATCGCTTCAAATTCTTTTGGATCAAACAGCCGGGTTAAAAAAATAATAGATCGGTTGTAATCTAAAACAATATTTCTGGTTACGCCTCCTCTGGCAAAGCGATTGAAAATCTCGCCATTTTCGTCCAGCACGACCGGATAGGTGATCTTCATTTGTTCAACAAACTTTTTGGCAGTATCCGGTTTCTCCATATAATCAATGCCCAAGACAACCAATCCCTGGCCTCGAAGCGGCTGCCAGATTTCTCGCTCGATATGAGGGATTTCCTGGCGACAGACCACGCACCATGACGCAAAGAAGTTAAGCACCACGACAGAGGCATGGAAATCGGACAATTTTTTCTCGGTACCATCTAACATCCGAAGCTGAAGATCTGCAATGGTATCCCCAACTGCAACGATGTAACCTCGCTCATCCGGCTGAACTTGCTGCGCCACAGCGGATTTGATAAACAACGTGAAGACTATTCCGATGATGATGGATAGAATCGGTCTCATGATCTCCTCCAATCGTTTTAGGGCGTTGGCCTCTGCCATACAGCGACGTTGATCCTGCTGAGTGAAGCGCGGAATTCCATCATTCTTTAAGTCGCCTCAAACTGCTTCGTTCCTTTACTCCTGGCAATGCCGGCTTTTTCTTGTTTTGCCAGAGCCAATTTCGCTCTGTTAATTTTAACAAACAATTGTCTGAAATGCAAGACAAATTTTTGATTCGCATGAAAGATTCTGCTTGACTATCTCAAAATTATTTTTATCTTGTTTAGCAATTTAGAATGATGAGCTGCATCAAGGATTGTGCAAAACAGGAGTGGTTGTTATGCAGGCGGTAATTTTGGTAGCTGGGAAGAGCACCCGAACTTATCCATTAACCCTTACGCGGCCAAAGCCGCTGTTGCCGATCGCGGATCGAACCATTATCGAATTTCTGCTGGAACAGATTCAGGGGATTGTGACCGAGGTGATTTTAGTGGTTGGCTATCGCCAGGAGATGATCCGTGATAAGCTGGGAGAGGCCTGGAGGGACATTCGCATTCGCTATTGTGAACAAAACGAGCAACTGGGCACCGGCCATGCCGTCCTGATGGCCGAACCATTCGTCAAAGATCGTTTTCTTGTCATGAACGGTGATGATATCTATCATCGCACCGATATCGAACAGCTCACCCATTACCAATACGCAGCCCTGGTCCGCTATGTCGAGGACCCTTCCCAATTTGGCGTCTATGAAGTGGACGAAAATAATCGAGTGATCAATCTCATCGAAAAGCCAGAGACCTTTGTGGGCAATCTGGCCAATATTGGTTGCTATTGCTTTGATCGAGCCATTTTTGAATACATTAAAAATACGCCATTGAGCAAGCGCGGTGAAATCGAAATCACCACATCGGTGCTCAATTTAGCCCGCGATCGAGCGTTCTACGTTCATCCGATTCAAGGATTTTGGTTTGCGACCGGGTTTCCCTGGGATCTGCTTCATTCTCAAGCATTTTTTATGAACCAATGGACAGAAAGTCAAATTCGAGGTGTTATCGAGCCGAATGTCCAAATCCACGGCCCAGTGATTATTGAAAACAATGCCCGAATAAAGTCTGGGACCTATTTAGAAGGCCCAATTATTATTAAAGAAAATTGTACAATTGGCCCAAATTCTTATATCCGAGGGTGCACGTCCATTGGTGCCAATTCCGTGATCGGGCATAACGTGGAAATCAAAAACTCCATCATCATGGATCGAACCCATATCTGTCATTTGAGCTATGTTGGTGATTCCATCGTCGGGGAAAATGTGAATTTGGGCGCTGGGTTTATTTCAGCGAATCTACGCCATGACGGAAAAACAGTTTTGTCTCAGGTCAAGGGGAAGCTCATCGATACCAAATTGATGAAACTCGGCGCCATCATTGCCGACAATGTAAAAACAGGAGTGAACACAGTGATATATCCTGGCCGAAAGATCTGGCCGGGACAGCAGACACAAATCGGTCAAATCGTAAAACATGATCTCATCGCCGAATAAAGGAGTCTCGATGAAAATTTATAGCGATACCGGCTACCTAATCATCATGGATCCTGCCTATCTAAAGGTTGCGGATCTGGAACAAGTCAGACAAGTTGATTTTTTGGAAGCTCCCAAACAAGCAGCTCAGAAATTGGAGCACGTGCTTTTTCCAGACGGCCATGGCGGCCTTATTGGGTTGGTGGAATTATCCCACGGCCCAGGACATTATGATATAAATTTAGCCATGGTAAATTTTTGGGATGTAGAATCCCGGGGTCGAAAAGTCATTTTCGGTGTCGATGAAGGCGGTTTCATTCTATTTGACATCAAACATATTCAGCCGCTGATCCAGCATTTCGATGAATTGGCATTTGATCATCATGATCGAGCTACATATTTTCGACGATTGCAACGGCAGATTTCCGATCGCGATGATATTCTGATCTGGGCGCGATCGCCCCTCCCCTTTGAGGAAGGCTGGCATGAGATTGATCTGGCGGCCTTCAAAAAAATTGATTGATTTTTTCAAAGAAATTATTAAATTGGCCACATAGTAATACATTCGAGGGAGGAAAATTTGGCTAAACTAAAGGTGGGAGTGATTGGTGTTGGACACCTGGGACGACTCCACGTTCAAAATTACAAGCTGATTCCTGGCATTGAGCTCGTTGGTATATATGACAAGGATCATGACCGGGCCAACCAAGTAGCGGATGAATTTCAAATCACGGCCTATCCTGAATTAGGCGCACTATTAAGCCAAATCCAAGCCGCCAGCATTGTTGTCACAACGAAAAGCCATTTTGACATTGCCAGTTTATGTCTGCGACACGGGATTCATTGTTTGGTGGAGAAACCGATCACCAGTTCTTTAGCTGAGGCGGAAGAGCTGATCGAATTGGCGCGCAAAGGCGGACTGATCCTGCAAGTTGGCCATATCGAACGGTTCAATCCAGCCATTTTGGCATTGAGAGATTTTGAACTCAAGCCCATGTTTATTGAGAGCCACCGTTTGGCATCCTTCAATCCGCGGGGCACCGATGTCGCCGTTGTTCTGGATCTGATGATCCACGATATTGACATTATCCTACATTTGGTGAAAAATCCTGTCTCGAAAATTGATGCCAGCGGTGTTGCAGTGGTGACAGATGAGGTAGATATCGCCAACGCCAGGCTCGGTTTCGAAAATGGCTGCGTAGCCAACATCACAGCCAGCCGCATCTCGCAGAAAAAAATGCGGAAGATGCGCCTGTTCCAGCGCAATGCTTATATCGGAATCGATTTCCTCCAAAAGTTCTCCGAGATTTATCAGTTAGTCGATGCAGCGGCCGAACCTATCCGTCCCGATCAATTTCCCATCGAATTTGGCCAGATCGAACATGGTGGCCGATCGAAAAAAATCATCTATGAACGGCGACAGAGCGATGCTACAAATGCACTGAAGCTGGAACTGGAGTCCTTTTTCCATTCGGTTCGTACTGGCAGCCGGCCCGAAGTAAGCGGCGAAGAGGGAAAGGAAGCATTGCGCGTTGCCCTGGCGATTACCGATATGATCAAATCACAATTGCAGCGACTGATTGAATAACTCCCTCGCGCCTCAGAGCGGCGATCCACTCCACCCGGTGGCGAAACAACGGAAAATAGGATGAATGTGACATGAATCATAAAATAATGATCGTAGCGGGCGAGGCTTCTGGCGATCTGCATGGCTCAGGCCTGGTTCGGGAACTGCGTCAATTGCAGCCGAACGTGCGCATTTTCGGTGTGGGAGGCGATCGAATGCGCCAACACGGAACCGAGCTGCTATACCATATCAACGAAATGAGCGTTCTGGGATTCTGGGACGTTTTAAAGCGATTCACCTTCTTTCGAAAGGTATATCAGCATCTGGTGGCCACCATGGATGCCGAGCGCCCACAGCTCCTTATTCTGATCGATTACCCAGGGTTAAACCTCAAGCTTGCCCAGGCGGCTAAAGTAAGAGGGATTAAAGTATTTTATTACATCGCACCTCAGGTTTGGGCGTGGGGTTCTGACCGTATAAAAAAAATGGTCTCTCTGGTCGATAAAATGGCCGTTATTCTCCCGTTTGAAGAACCGCTGTTTCAGGATGCCGGGCTTGATGCGACTTTCGTGGGACATCCACTCTTAGAAACCGTGGCAGCAAAACTGGATCGCGAAACATTCTTTCAGCACCATCATCTGGATAAGAGCAAAAAGCTAATCGGCCTGCTGCCGGGCAGCCGGATCCTGGAAGTGAAACGGTTGTTGCCAGAAATGCTACATAGTGTGGCCCTTCTGCGCCGCGAGCAACCTTCTATTCAGGCTGTCGTCAGCAAAGCCTCTTCTGTGCCGCTAAATATCTATCGACAGATTTTGCCGAGCCATGCTCCGTTCCAATTAATCGAAAATTCAACGTATGACATCATGAAACATAGCGATCTGCTGGTTGTGGCCTCTGGAACGGCCACGCTTGAATCCGCCTTATTTCATACTCCTCTGATTATTGTGTATAAAGTTGATCCGATCTCCTATTTGATCGGCAAACAGCTCATCAAAATTGACTCGATTGGCTTAGTGAACGTGATTGCAGGACACCAGATTGCCCCGGAATTCATTCAGGGAAAATTCCACCGACGTAACTTACTACCCGAGATGAAGCGATTGCTATTTGACCAGGCATATCGGGACCAAATGGTGCAAAATTTAAGAATATTAAGAGAGAAATTGGGCACGGCAGGTGCTTCGGCTCGGTCAGCTCAAATTGCAATTGATCTGTTAAATTATGATAAGCGATCCTGATGTGTGGATTTCATTATGACTTTAAGCAAGAAAAAAATCATATTCTACCTGTCAACCAAACTGGGATGGCTATTGATCCTCCTCATCGGGAAACTGTGCTCGATCAAACTTATCGGAAGTGCCAAAGTCGCAAAACTGAAGCGGCAGAATATCCCCATTCTCTATGTCTTATGGCATGGCAGGATTCTGATCCCCATCTACGTCCATCGGTACGAAGGGATCACTCCAATGGTAAGCCTTCATAGTGATGGCGAGATAATTGCTCAGACGCTCCAAAAGCTTGGTTACCACACGATCCGAGGTTCCAGCAGTCGCGGCGGCAATAAAGCATTTCATGAAATGGTTGACGTACTAAGCAAAGGCGGCACCGGCGCAATCATTCCTGATGGCCCGAGAGGGCCTCGCCATCAGTTGAAGCCAGGCACACTTTATATCGCCCAACAAAGTCAGGCATATCTCATTCCAGTAACTTTTTCAGCAAATCGAAAAATCGTATTTAATAGCTGGGATCGATTTGTCCTGCCCTTACCATTCGCAAAATGCGTTGTAATTTATGGGAACCCCATTTCAGTCGATAAAAATCTCCCCCCAGATCAGTTAGAACGGCTTCGAGAGCAACTTGAACGTGACTTTATCGCATTGGAACAAACTGCCGATGAATATTTTTGAGTCTCGCTTATGGCAATATGGGTTATTTCCTCTGTCGCTGATATACGGAGGGGGTATTTGGCTTCGAAATCGTCTTTACGATAAAAAAATCATCCACTCGATTGCAATAACTGATTGTCAAATCATCAGCGTTGGAAATATATCCCTTGGCGGCACCGGAAAGACTCCAGTCATCAGATTCTTAGCACAATATTTAATCGAGGCCGGCTTCCGAGTCGCGATTTTGAGTCGAGGATATAAGCGAAGCCGGGGTGGAACTATCATTGTCTCTGATGGCAGGCAACTTTTCAGCAACGCGGACGAAAGCGGCGACGAACCTTTTCTGTTAGCCCGCCAGCTACCAAAAGTCCCAGTCGTGGTAGAAGCTAACCGTGCACAGGGTGCCAAGGTTATTCAGCAGTGTTTTCAACCCCATTTTATTTTGCTCGATGACGGGTTCCAGCATCGCCGTTTGCATCGAGATTTTGACATTGTCCTGATTGATGCCAGCGTAGGCTTTGCCTCTGGAATGATGCTGCCAGCTGGACCATTGCGAGAGCCAGTCAGCAGCCTATCTCGAGCCGATTTGATCTGGTTGACTCGCATCGATCAAGCTAAGGACGTCGACCATCTGATTCAAAGAATTAAAAGGTATACATCGTGTCGAATAATTACTAGCAAGCATCACGCCACTCAAATCGTTGATGCAGGTACCGCTCAAACCCATGAGCCAACGATCATTCGCAATCAACGGGTTCTTTTGGTCTCTGGGATTGCGCGTCCCGCATCCTTCGAACAAACAGTTCGAAATTTAGGGGGCATTGTCATTGATCACCAGAAATTTGGCGATCATCACCGATTTACCCACGCGGAGTTGGAAGCAATTTTGCAACAAGCAAGGCGGCACCATATCGATATGATTCTCACTACTGAAAAGGATTTTGTTCGAATCATGCCATATACGCGCGAGATTCAGAGAATATTTTATCTGGTGATAGAGATTCAAATCACAGATGATGTCACTGCATTACACGAAGCATTGGCCCCATTGCTGAACCGGGCTCGATCAATTTCGGCCGAATTTACCAGGTGAAGATTTCATTTTATCGTCTGACAAATGAAATTATCGCGTGCAAATACGATCTGCCAATTTATTCGATCAAAGCAAGGCAGCACGTTTTGGAAAGATTCCAGCAGTCATTCATTTTTATTGCGTGAGTTTTCAACTTTCTGAGCTGTCTACTGAGAATATCAGTTTTTAAAATTTAAAAAAAAGCTTGAAAAATTGAATTATTTTTGTTATTATATTAGCCGAGTGAATTGAATGATTTGAAGAGGAGCGAGACGTGACAGAGACGACAGGAAAAATATATAATATTTTAGCCGTTGACGATGATAAGAGTATTAGTACGCTGGTAAAAAGCATACTATCACTTGAAAAGCAATATGAAGTCACCACGGTAATAAACGGAGAAGCCTGTTTAAAATACATCAGAGACCAACTGCCTGATTTGATTCTGATGGATATTCAAATGCCAGGCATTGATGGGATCGAAACGCTGAAGCGGGTCAAGGAATTTGATCCTCGAATTCCGGTTGTCATGATGTCGGGCCATGGAACAATAGAGCGGGCTGTTCGCTCCATGAAATTGGGAGCCTACGATTTTATCACGAAGCCGATCGATCGGGATCGGTTGTTAATTACTGTAAAAAACGCCTTAATGACCAGCTCGTTGAAACGAGAAGTGGATGAACTGAAAAGTGAATTGAAACAGAAATACACTTTCAAAAATATCATTGGTCAAAGCGGCGTCATGCAAGAGGTCTTTAAAGCTGTTGAAAAGATTGTTGATAGTAACGTGACGGTGCTAATCCAAGGTGAGAGCGGGACTGGCAAGGAATTGATTGCGCGTGCGATCCATTATCATAGCAAAACCAGAGCGAATAAGCCGTTCGTTGCGGTAAATTGCACTGCACTGCCGGAATCATTGCTGGAAAGCGAATTGTTTGGTCACGAAAAAGGCTCTTTCACAGGGGCGGTTGGAAGACGAATTGGCAAATTTGAACAAGCCAATACCGGCACCATCTTTTTGGACGAAGTTGGACTGATGTCACCCGCAACCCAAGCAAAGCTTCTTCGGGTGTTACAAGAGCGGGAATTTGAGCGCGTTGGTGGCACAGAACTGATTAAGGTGGATGTTCGTGTTATCTCTGCCACGAATAAAGACCTCGAAGAGGCAATGAAAAAGGGAGAATTTCGAGAGGATTTATATTATCGAATCTCCGTTTTTCCAATCAAATTACCACCCCTTCGTGAAAGAAAAGAGGATATTCCTTTGTTAGCGGCCCATTTTCTCAAAAAATATAACGAACAAGAAAATAAACAGATCGAAGGAATTTCTCCAGAGGCGCTCGAATTGCTAATGGCGTATAATTGGCCTGGAAATGTTCGGGAATTAGAAAATGCAATCGAACGTGCGGTGGTTTTAGCGACGGATAAGGAAATCGGGCCCAAGGAACTCCCTGCAGCGGTTAGATCGTTGGGTGAAAAAAAGCTATATGAATCAGATAATACCCTATCGAGCTGGATTGAAAAACTGGAGGAAGAAGCCCTGAGGCAAGCGTTATTAGAAAATGAAGGAAACATTTCGAAAACAGCCAAGAAGCTGGGGATCGGTCGGGCCACTATTTATCGAAAAGCTAAGAAGTATGGCTTACCAATGGTAAAATAGATAAATATTTCTTGCTGCAACATATCAAAAATGAACTAACATGTCACGCTGCCCGCCGATTGGCGAACGAAATAAAAATCGAAAATGCAATTCTGATCTTTGTAGCACATGGCAATTTTTTCCAATTGCAAAATTCCGATGAAAGATTAAGATGCCATGCCTGTCTGCCAACTGCTGGACAGGCATCTATATTTTGAATTGATGTAAAAAAGGGCTGTTATGCGGATTCCTGGATGTGCAGGAATGACAAGGCCGAATTGATATCCGTATTTTGGTTAAAAAACGAAATAACCAAAATTCAATCGCTAACGATTTTTTCAGGCTGAATCAAAATTGATTCAGCTTTTTTTATTTGAAATATGTTGCGGTTGTGTTACAGTGAAACATTTGTTTCAACGATATACAAATAGACCGGGGAAGAGGCAATCTTATCTGATATAAGTTCAATTAAAATAATATATCTATATTTTAGATTAGTTATAAATTCTTAATATTAAATGGTACCATATTTGCAATCAATGGACAATGACCATATTTTTTAATAAGAGCATCAAATGTCTATTGATTGCATGGAATCGGGAAAACTAGTCCAATTAGTGCGCAAGATTTGTGACTGCAATTATTCTGCCAGTGAGCTGACAGAATTTATCGACATTTCTCAGAAGATAGCCATAAGTTATCTTAAGTATTTAGAGGTTATTGGAAAAAACATTCGTCCCAAAAAGGCTGAGGGGTTGAATGAGCTTCACGATGTTGCGATCGATTGTATTGCTGGCTTATTTATGAGAAATGAGAAGGGGGAGTTTATTCAGCTCCAACGCTATTTTGTCCCCAAAATTCGCGCGAATGCTACGTTCAGCGAATTAGAGGCATCAAGCATGCTCCGAAGGCTGATCGTAAAAAAAACGAAGCAGGAGTTGTCTCGTATTTTCAGAGAACGTGACCCTGAAGGCGCTAAGATCATCCGAAATATCAAAGTGGCGATTCGAACATGTTCAGATCTAAGATCTTTTCGAGAGATGGGGCGCGAATTTATTTATCGGATCGGTGACATGAATTCAGAGCCAAAGCCTTTCGATATGGCTCAGGATCATGCCAGCCCTGCTGCGGATTTATCTCCTGGTCAGCAGTTCCTGAAATGTTCCATTCCAGAGAAGCTGCTCTATCAAGAGTTTCTTGAGAAATATGTTCCTGGGGACTCAGTAGCAAATATGATCAAAAAAATGCTGGATATCGTGGAAAGCTTTCCAGAGTATCAGCCGTATTTAGCTATTGATGTCATCGCCGCCATCATTCGGGAGGTGACCTTTCAGCATGTCAGAGAAAAATTATCAAACGATGTAGACGAACATTCTCCATTAAGTGATCTTCAATCAAAAGAAATCGAGCAGGTTAATCAATCCATCATTAATCTCATTCACCAAAAGATCAATCAGCAATATCTCCGAAAGAAAAAAATCACTGCTGAAAAGGCGGAAATCTATTGTAAAGCGATCGTCGATTTTGTGAATGAACTCACCCAGGGAAAAGAGACCGACTCTAACTTTCGCTATTTAAAAAGATATATTCCAGACCTAACCCAACAGGAATATCGAGAAAAAGAACGATCGATTTTTGAATACCTTGTTAAAATTACTAAAAAGTCGTTAAGAAAAAAATTAAAAGAGTTACTGTAATTTTACGTAAATTAGGAGGAATGACTGTATATAGAGATGTACTAATTAAACAAGGTATTCATGGGCGAGGAGTATCATGCTGGTACATGATTTGCATAGCTATACAGTGCAATTTCTTGGCATATTATTGCTGTGAAGTGAAGCAATTTTAGACCAGCGGATAATGCCCGCATTTTTTTAATTTATTCGGTTTATTAATATCGATCATGAATAACATACCCAAAAACGCCTGTCAAGAAATTCAACTACTCGAGGCCTATGTTTCGAACCAATTCCTGACTGGAACTGATCGTCAAGAAATAGCTAACCACTTAGAAGTCTGTCCCAAATGCCGCGCGTTGGCTTCTGAATTGGCACAATATTATTCAATTCTTGAGCACGAAAAGAAAAAACCAGTTTCAAATGCTTCTATCAAGTTAATGTCCGATATAGAGAAGGACAACGTGATTATTGCAGGTATTTTGCTTCAGCCAAATGGCATTGATGCGCATCATGAAACATTCAAATATCAGGCTGAAATCGTGCTATTCATAAAGGCTGATGACAAAATCGATGTCGCGGAACTGGACTGCATCCCACTTGGCGAAAATGAAATCTTTGTCCGGGCAATCCAATCAGTCAAAACCAATGAAACCACGCTATTTCTTTATGCAACCGATCGAAAATTGTACAGCAACGTGCAACTCAAACTCGAATCGAGCGATGTTATATTTTTAAGCGATGAAATCGGCAAAATCGAAATTGGAAAAATCAATATCGAAGCCTTAGAGGATCAGCATCTATTGATCACGACAAAAAGATAATAGCCAATTCAACCGAGCCGTGTTGCATTTCCTCAGTTGATGTGAGTAGCCCATTTGATTTAATTGGGTACGATTTAATAAAAATGCTTTCAAAAATGGTCTCATCTGGTTCTTGCAATTTAAACGAAGAAAAATTGGTATGACATGTCTCATTTGTACCAAAGATTTTTTCATACAAACAGGCGCGCTTTTGTTAATCTCATTAACCCTCCAAATCACGTATCCTATCACTATGCTCAAAAATAATAGCGAGACATCTTCAGCCAGGAAATGAATGGCGTCGGCGGTTGAACTTCTTGTTTTAGCCCATGAAATAATTTTGCATTGAAATATTCGCATTAGCCTTAAAGTTCATCGTCCCTTTCGATTTTTTTGAGCGATTAGCTCAAATAACTTCCTATTTGAAAAAAAAGACCACGGTATTATACGACACCCGAATTGTGAGATTTTTCTGGGTGGCGATTTTTATTCCGTGGTCAATATTTAATTTTCGAAAGTTAAAAATAACAAGTTAAACATCAGCAGCCTGCCGCATCAAGCCTGCTGGCTTGATTCATCCCTTTTTTGCTGAGTGAGTTTTGATAATTTCTTTTGTGCCTTTTTGATTTGTTGATCAGAATAATTCAAAATCCCCTGATTTTTCAGAATCTTTTTTGCAATCCGTCTTCGCATAATTCCTTCACCTCCCACTTTTAAAATTCGCTATCTTCGAATTTCACCGCCGGATATTCTCGCAATTTCTTTTTGAAAATTTGCTTAATTTCGGCGAGCCGATGCTCATTTTTGGCCTCAAACCGAAGCACCAACACTGGCTGAGTATTGGATGCTCTGACCAGTCCCCATCCATCGCCAAATAGTACTCTTGCCCCATCAATGTCGATGGTCTCATATTGGCTTTTAAAACTCTTAGCAATATCCGCAACAACACCGAACTTGGCATCATCAGCGCACTCCACTCTGATTTCTGGGGTGCTAATGAAATATGGGATTTCATCAATTAACTCGGATAATTTCTGGTTGGAGTGGCTCAAGATCTCAAGTAATCGACCAGAAGCATAAATTGCATCATCAAACCCGAAATAATCATCGGCGAAGAAAAGATGGCCGGACATCTCCCCGGCAAATGGGGCGTGCTCGATCTTCATCTTGGCTTTAAGGAGCGCATGGCCTGTTTTCCACATCACAGGCTGCCCGCCAAATCGGCTAATGTATTCCGGGAGAGCTTGAGAGCACTTTACATCAAATACAATTTTTGAACCAGGATTTCGACGTAACACATCGCGGCTGAAGAGTGCGATCAGGCGATCGGCGAAAATCATTCTTCCTTTTTCATCGATGGCACCAATCCGATCGGCGTCACCGTCATAGCCAATTCCGAGATCAGCTTTTTCAGCGATCACTTTTTGTTGCAGATCTTTGACATATTTTGGTACCGTTGGATCAGGCAAATGATTCGGAAACCGGCCATCTGGCTCGCAATAAAGACAAATCACGTCGCACCCCAAATCCCTCCAGATTTGCGGAGCCACTGGTCCGGCGGTTCCATTGCCCGCATCGACAACGACTTTCAAGCTGCGCCCCAATTTGATCTTGGACTTGATGGTTTGAATGTAATCGGGCAAAAAATCCTTCTGCTCCACATGACCAGAGCCGGTCAAGAAATCCTTGGCTTCAATGATCATTCTCAATTTTTGGATATCCGGACCATAGATCGACGCAATGCCTTCAGACATTTTCAAGCCGTTAAATTCGATAGGATTGTGACTTCCGGTCACCATTACGCCGCCATCAGCTTTCGCATGAACGATAGAGAAATACAGCACAGGCGTTGGCACTTCGCCAATATCAATGACGTCCCCACCAGCGGCAGTAATTCCCCTGATCAGCGCGTTTTTGATTCGTTCGGATGAGAGACGCACATCTCTACCGACCATAAATTTCTTTCGACCCCTGCGGCCCAAAAAGGTGGCAAATGCTCGGCCGATGAGCTCGATCGTTTCATCTGTCAGTTCATTTTCAGCGATTCCTCGAATGTCATATTCTCGAAAAATGTTCGGATTAATCACAACTACCTCCTCGAATCAAGCTTCGGTTCTATTTCTGTGCCAGGATAATCCTGGGCAATCGGTTAAGATCGCAAATTAGTTCGATCGATTGAAATGCCTCGGTTTGCAAAAACAAATCCGTTACAGCCTCTGCCTGAGAAGCGCCGATCTCCACCGCAATGAATCCATCGGGCGCCAGAAGTTGCGGCACAAGTTCAGCCACTCGACCATAAAAAATCAAACCAGCTTTTCCTCCATCCAGCGCGATATAGGGCTCAAAATTTTTCACTTCCAGGGGAAGTCTTTCAAATTCATGTCTGGCGATATAAGGTGGATTTGAAACGACGACGTGAAATTGCGTCATCAACTTTGCCTGATCTGAAAAAATGTCAAGCTGTTGAAATTGTATTTGATCGCTCACTTCATGATTGGCTGCATTCTGCTTAGCAATTTCTATCGCTTCGGGCTGAATATCAATGGCCACAATCTGACAATCAGGTAAATTTTTGGCCAATGCAATCGCAATGTTTCCGCAGCCAGTTCCGATGTCGAGCATCAAAACCTTTCCCTTCTCAGAGAAGCGCTTGCGACATTGGTCGATCACGGTCTCGACCAACAATTCTGTTTCTGGGCGCGGAATTAACGTAAACCGATTCAATTTGAACTTCAAAGAATAGAATTCGGTCTCTCCCAAAATGTATTGAATCGGCTCGTGTGCAGCACGACGTCGGAGCAGTTGCCGATATTCATCGAGTTCTGCTGGTGTTAATGGCCGCTCAAAATTTAAATATAGCTGAACCCGATTGAGCTTCAAGATATGGCCCAATAATAATTCTGCATTCAGCCTGGCATTATCAATTCCTTTCTTCTCAAGGTACTCGGCACTCAATTTCAGAATATCGAGCACTCGGTACGGCAATGTGACATTCATGATTTAATCGAAATCAGATCGATTTAGCTTTTCGGTTCGATCAGCAATTTGGAGTTGCTCGATGAGTTCATCCAAATCGCCTTCAAGGATTTTATCCAATTTATACAGCGTTAAATTGATGCGGTGATCGGTCACACGGTTTTGAGGGAAATTGAACGTTCGAATTTTCGCGCTGCGATCCCCCGTGCTCACCATAGAGCGTCGCGAGGCGGCAAGCTTGGCCTCCTCTTCTTGTTTCTTTTGTTCATAAAGCCGAGCGCGCAATACTTTTAGTGCTTTGGCTTTGTTTTTATGTTGGGATTTTTCATCCTGGCAGGTGACCACCATTCCAGTGGGGATATGGGTGATTCGAACCGCCGAATCGGTGGTATTCACACTTTGCCCGCCGGGTCCAGATGATCGAAAAACATCGATGCGAAGATCATTAGGGTCAATCGTAATGTCGACCTCTTCAGCTTCTGGAAGCACCGCCACAGATGCAGCAGAAGTATGAATTCGGCCACTGGCCTCAGTGATCGGCACCCGTTGAACGCGATGGACTCCCCCTTCGAATTTCAACTTGCCATAGGCCTGCGGCCCACTGACTGAAAAAGATATCTCTTTGAACCCCCCAATTTCTTGAGGATGATAAGTCAAAATTTCGGTTTGCCAGCCTTGACGTTCCGCATATTTGATATACATTCGGTATAAATCGCCTGCGAACAAACACGCCTCATCTCCACCAGTTCCAGCGCGAATTTCGACAATGGCGTTTTTCTCATCCTCAGGATCTTTAGGAAGCAAAAGCACTTTCAGGTCATGCTCGACAGTTTCTTTCTTTTCGCGCAATTCTTTCAGCTCTAATTCGGCCAGCTCAACCAGGTCTTTATCCGATTCTGTTTCGATGATCATCTCAGCGTCAGCGATCTGCTTCATGATTTTGTCATATTCATCATACTTTTGGACAATATCTTCCAGCTCACTTTGCTCTTTGGATAATTTTCGAAATTTATTTTGATCCTTAAAAATAGCTGGATCGCTGAGTATTTGGCTGAGTTCCAAATAACGCTCTTTGATTCTTTTTAATTTTTCAAACATGCTCATTACTCCCTACTGAACGTTTGCCGATTCCATCAGAACCACGTTCGGATTTTCGATAACTTGAGCTCCTAACGCCCCCTTTAAAGCAACCAATGCCACTTCCAGCATCGACTCATCTGGTTCGCGCGCCGTAATTCTTTGTAGCCACAACCCCGGTTGGATCAAAAATTTCACCCATCGGGAATATTTCGCCTTGTCAGATAATTTTATCAATTCATAGGAGAGCCCCCCAATTACTGGGACGAACGCCAACCGAATGAGTCGATCGGCAACGGTTTCAGGCCTACCCAAAAGCATAAACAACAACATGCTGACCAACAACACCATTAAGATAAAGCTGGTACCACAGCGAGGATGGTGAGGGGAATAGGTCTGCGAATTCTCGACCGTCAATTCTTTGCCATCCTCGAAAGCAAATATCGTTTTATGTTCCGCACCATGATATTGAAATATGCGCTGAATATCTCTCCACATTGTGATCAATAATAGGTACATCAAAAAAACAGTGATTCGAATGATACCGTCGATGAAATTGAACCAAAAGCCGCTCTTTGCTCCAAGCCAATCTGTCACCAATAAGGGCAAATAAAAGAATAAAAGGAGGCCGAGAATCAATGCTCCAGCGATGGTGACAATCATCCAGACAGTGGAGATACCTCGGAACTGTTGGGGATAAGAATTTTCTGGCGACGGATCCATCACTGCCACATCCCCCGAAAAGGTGAGTGCCTTTATACCGATCACCATCGATTCGATAAGGATGACAGCGCCTCGCATGATTGGCAGCCCCAAAAATTTATTTCGGCGTGTCAGCGATTGGTACGGGTAATTTTTCAACAAAATTTTTCCATCAGAGCGCCGGACAGCCACTGCAATCCGATCAGGGGAACGCATCATAACCCCTTCGATAATCGCCTGTCCCCCTACCATAATTTTTTCTGCTTTCGTCACATTGATCTCCTGTTAACCTCTCATCAGCCGAACTGCCCATCAGATGAGCCTTGCCAACGACCGACGTTCCCATTGGTGCTGCAAGTGAGGATCCCTTGCCATGGTTCCCTGATAAAATTGCCGCATCAATCGCTGACCACTGATCTTTATCATTTTTCAAATAATAAAAAACGGAATACGAGATCTGAAGCAGATCAATAATCATATTCCGTTCTTGATTTTAAGAAATTGATCGCTAAGAGTTCTTATTATCTTTGGAACTGTCCTTCAATCCATATTTCTTAATGAATTTTTCGACGCGACCGGTTGAATCGACCAGTTTCTGTTTGCCAGTAAAAAATGGATGACAATTGGAACATATTTCCAAATTCATATTCCCAATGGTGGAACGCACCTGAAAGGTGTTCCCACAAGCACAGGTCACGGTTCCAACTACGTATTTAGGATGAATTTTCTCTTTCAAATTAATCTACCTCCATTCCTCGACTTTATCACCACACAGTCACAACTGATTGATTTATTTTCTCACCTTTCGGAGCAAATCCATTTATGTCCAATTGAAAAGAAGCTGCTTTCTGCAATTTGAGCAATTGCAATCGATCAAACCTGAAACGACGGGTTTGAATGGACTTTGTAAGCGACCAAATATAAGAAACTTTTCTCTCGGATGCAAGCAAAAAATCAGGAATGCATGGACTCGAGGAATTTCTTATTCGATTTGGTGCTGCGCATTTTTTCCAGCAAAAATTCAATTGCCTCGATGGGAGTGAAATCACTCAGCAATTTGCGCAAAATCCAAACTCGGTTCAATTCCATTTTGGATAGGAGCAGTTCCTCTTTTCGTGTACCAGACTTATTGATGTCGATGGCCGGGAAGATGCGACGATCGGACAGGTTGCGATCCAGCACCAATTCCATGTTGCCTGTGCCTTTGAATTCCTCAAAAATGACTTCATCCATACGGCTGCCAGTGTCGATTAAGGCGGTGGCGATAATAGTCAGGCTGCCGCCTTCTTCAACATTTCGCGCCGCGCCAAAGAACCGCTTCGGCTTATGAAGCGCATTGGCGTCCACACCACCAGAGAGAATTTTCCCACTATGCGGCACCACAGTATTATAAGCACGGGCTAATCGAGTGATACTATCCAACAGTATCACCACATCATGCTTATATTCCACCAGCCGTTTGGCTTTTTCTAACACCATCTCGGCCACCTGCGTATGGCGCTCTGCTGGCTCATCGAACGTCGAATTGATCACCTCAGCCTTCACCGATCGTTCCATATCGGTGACCTCTTCGGGGCGTTCATCAATCAGCAGAACGATCAATTTGATCTCGGGATGATTGGTCGTTATTGCATTGGCGATGGATTGAAGCAGCATGGTTTTGCCAGTTTTCGGCTGGGCAACAATTAAACCGCGCTGTCCTTTGCCAATGGGCGTCAGCAAATCCATAATTCGAGTGGAGTAATTGGTCGGATCAAATTCCAATTGGATCCGCTCCATCGGATAAAGAGGGGTGAGGTTATCAAATAGTATTTTGCTCTTCGCCTCTTCCGGATTTTCGTAATTGACGGCCTCGACCTTAAGCAACGCGAAGAACCGCTCATTCTCTTTGGGTGGACGAATTTGACCAGAAACGGTATCGCCAGTTCGCAACCCAAAGCGCTTGATTTGGGATGGCGAGACGTAGATATCGTCTGGACCAGGAAGATAATTGTAGTCAGGAGAGCGCAAAAAACCGTAACCATCTGGTAGAATTTCCAACACCCCTTCTGCAAATATGAGTCCCTCCTGCTTGGTTTGCTCCTCGAGGATCTTAAAAATCAACTCTTGCTTCTTTAAGCCCGAGGCACCCGAGATATTTAGCTCCTGAGCGACTTTTATAAGTTCTGAGATTTTTAATGCTTTTAATTCGGCAATATCCATGATAACATCCTTTTTTTAAGGTTAAGCTGATAATGACTTCTATTCCGATTGTGGGATTCACGTATTTTATCGATGAATGCTGATTCAATTATCGTTTAATCCGTCGATCATATAGATTTCAACTGGGTTTTCACATGTGGTTTTGGTCGCCGTGGTTACTTTTGAAGTTAAAGGTGGCTTCATCAATTCAGTTCACTGGTTTGCTATCGACTTGCTTTTTGGAAATGAACGCGGTTGATCTTAGAGACGCTGTTCAGAATCAGGATCAAAAAAGTGAGCGTTATCCATATTAAAGATGATTTCGATTTCCTTGCCAACTGCAGGGCTTTCGCTCGCATTCACTCGAGCGACGAACTGGTGTTTCCCCGAATGAAGGTATAGAAAAATTTCGTTGCCCATGGGCTCAACAACTTCCAACAGGCTGGTGGCTTTGGCAGCACTGGGAGTGGCTGGAGCAAAGCCTGGCAAAGAGATGTTTTCCGGTCTAATCCCAAATATGATCGGTCGGTTTGCGTGTGGCTTTAGCTTTGAGTGAAACTTTTCAGGAATTGGGAGTTGCAAGAATCCCTCATCAAACATCAACCCACCCTGATCAACAAGAATACCGTGCATAAAATTCATCGATGGGCTTCCGATAAATCCTGCGACAAATTTATTGACTGGTCGATGGTATAAATTGAGCGGGGTATCGATTTGATGCACCATCCCATCTTTCATCACCACGATCCGATCTCCCATGGTCATCGCTTCCATCTGATCATGGGTCACATAAATCATGGTGGTCTCCAGACGATTATGCAGCTTTGCGATTTCAGTGCGCATTTGGACGCGAAGCTTGGCATCAAGATTGGAGAGGGGTTCATCAAACAGAAACACCTTAGGTTTTCGGACAATCGCGCGTCCCACAGCAACCCGCTGCCGCTGCCCTCCAGAGAGGGCTTTCGGCTTGCGATGGAGCAATTCTTTGATCTCCAATATTTCGGCGGCCTCATTCACCCGCTGTTCGATCTCTTTCTTCGGATATTTGCGCAATTTCAAGCCGAACGCCATATTCTCGTAAACGGTCATGTGGGGATATAGCGCGTAATTTTGAAATACCATGGCGATATCCCGATCTTTCGGCGGCACATCATTCACTAGCCGGTCCCCAATAAAAATATTCCCTGATGTCACATCTTCTAAGCCGGCGATCATCCGAAGCGTCGTCGATTTGCCGCACCCAGAAGGACCGACTAGCACCATAAATTCTTTGTCCTTGACCTCGATATTTATATCTTTTGCAGCGATGACATTCTTATCAAATACTTTAGTCACATGTTCTAATCTAACGCTCGCCATATCTGCCTTAGCCACCTTTAATCTTTGATTAGTTCGCCGTATTCAAATCGAAACATTCGTTTTTCTCAAACGAGAACATGGTTGGGAATGCACCGCCCGCCAGATCACAAGCATTGTGCAGCAGGACGGCTAATTCCCCAATTACTTAGCAGTTTAGATTCATTGTAATCGAATTAGCCAACTCTACTGTTACTTTCAAGGATTAAGCCACCGAAGGAGATGTGAAGTCTCATGACATGCAAATTAATTTATCGTCCAGGAGAGTTTTCGACCGCAATGTATAAAATTTTCTACTAAAAGTCAAGCACTTTTATGTTCGCTCACAAAAAAGTTAGCGACAATTTTCATTCCAATAATTCATAATTTCGCCCACCAGATAATGGGACCCAATGCATAGAATCAAATCCTCCGGTTTTGCTGCTTGTAAAGCCCAAGCAAATGCCTCAGTACTGCTGCGATATTGAACAACTTTATTGGCATATTGGGATGCTACTGCGGCTATGGTTCTGGGAGATAATGCCCGATGAGTGTTCGCTTTGGTCACAATAAACGTCTCAGCCAAAGGCGCTAAAGTCGCGATCATTAGGGGATAATCTTTATCTTTGCAGACGCCGAACAGAACAAACAATCGGTCATATTTATATATGGTTTGGATCGCTTTGGCGACCTTTGTTACTCCATCGGGATTGTGGCCGACATCCAAAACCACCTTGGGCCGCTGAGAAATTAGTTGCAGTCGACCAGGCCATTGAACATCAATCAGTCCGTGATAAATATCCTCTATTTTGATCGGAAGAAACCTGGCATTCAATAGCATGGCTGCTGCGACTGCAAGGGCTGCATTTTGAATTTGATGCTCGCCCACTAACGATATTTTCAATTGAGGGAAAAACGAGCCATTCACTCCCATATCCAATGTGGTAAGTCGTTCCATTAGTTCCACATTTTTTAATTCAATTAGCCGTTCAATTTGAAGATGCTCGGCGTTGTTTTGTTGACACACCTCCTGAAAAATTTGGTTTACCTCTGCGTGCGGACTGAACGTGAGGCAAATGCCATTTGATTTAATAATTCCTGCTTTTTCAAAAGCGATGCTTTTTCTGTCAAAGCCCAATTGTTTGGTATGATCCACATCAATGCTGGTAATGATGCTTACCAATGGCCGAATAACATTGGTAGCATCAAGTCGACCTCCTAATCCCACCTCAATCACTGCGATATCGATACCTTGTTCCGCAAAATAAAGGAAAGCGATAGCGGTCATCGCTTCGAAAAAAGTGCATTTGTATTGTTGAATCAATGGCCGTAACCGCTCAATATAGCTGATCAATTGGTCCCGATCGATGGCGCGACCATCGCAACGAATTCGTTCCCCAATGTACACTAAATGGGGAGAGGTATAAAGACCAGTGCGATAACCTGCAGACCTCAAAATGGATTCCAGCATGGCCGAAGTGGAGCCCTTGCCATTGGTTCCAGCCACATGAATCGTAAAATATTTTTCATGAGGATTATCCAGGTCGCTCAGCATCGACCGGATTTTGTTCAATCCCAATTTCCAGCCGACACGAGTCAAATTCGAAAGATATTCGAGCGCTTGATCACCGCGACTTTTTGTTGAATTCATGATTGGTTCATTGATTTATTCGCCGAGCCTTCTATCGAGTGAGTGATGGCCGCATGGGTAGTAATCCATTACCGCTTTATAAATTTGTAGACGATTAAACTTCTTTATCTCATCGGTGTTCCATCGAACCATCAAAATAAAAATTCAAGACTCGCTTAATGAAAAAATAGATTCGAGGCCCCACTCTTTTAAAATTTCAGGATTCATTTTTTTGAACAACAAATTTAAGCCAAATCCCATCATTTTGCAAGTTCTTTTTCTATCGAAAGGCTGATTATAATGTAGTCGTCGGTAATAGAGCTCTTTGCACCAAAACTCTTCGTTTTGTTCATGAGGGTCGAACTGGTAATCTCAAGGCATCAGATGAATGGCGCGGCTCGTGAAAAAACCATGAATTTTTGATTGCCTATTCCACAAATCTCCCTTGCGCCGATTTTTGTTACAAAAGATGAATCAATAAAGGATAGCTTCTGTTAGGATAATGAAATTCGTTTTCTGCATTGCACTTTGCTTCATCAACGAAATTTATCCTAACTGAGGCACCCGACGCCATGAGCAACCAGATCAATCGCAATTGGCATAAGCGCTTGACATGGAGATATTCGCTTCCTGATGAAGGATGGAAATCCATGAGCTATGCAATTCTTTTCCAATCGAATGGTAAATTGTTGCATAATTGAATGCACTTGCTTAAAACGCCTCTTTTCATCCCCAAGATATTTTATCAATGACCGAACAGGGTATGCTTTTCTCAAGATAACAACAAGTAAAACAATATAGCCAATCAATCGGTTAACCAGCTTATCGCCCTGGCAATCAATTTAAAATCCGACTTGTGGCATATATTTTGCAAATTTAACATCCAAACAAATAGTGAAATTCCGATGAAGTGTATTAACATTCGCAGCTTGCTATGAAACCAAAATTTCACTTCATGTGGCTAGTGTTGGTATTCATTGCTCATAGCGGTCTGGCTGGCATTACCGGATCGATTTCGGGGCGATTGATTGACAAGGCCACTCGCCAAGGATTGCCCGGGGCTGAGGTGGTCATCATCGACACCAAGCTATGGACCGTTGCAGACAAATATGGTTATTATTCCATTACCAATATTCCCCCTGGCGTTTATGATATCCGCGCTAAGATGCTCGGTTACACCACTATGGTGATGCGAAATGTGGTCGTTCGAGCCGATCAGTTTCAAGAGATTCACTTCGAGATGGTATCCGAAGCGATTGAGGGACCGGAGATTGAGGTGGTGGCTGAAGCACCGCTCATCAGCAAAAATTCTCCATCCATCAGCCAGAGTTTGGGGTTTGCCGAATTGAATCAAAAGCTCCCAGTGGATCATTTTTTTCATGCCCTAAAGACCCAAATCAGCGCGATCGATGGGCACATCCGGGGTGGCCGAAAATACCACACTGTTTATTTGCTCGATGGGCAGTCAATCCAGGATCCTTTGTTTCGGGAGATCAGCACAGTGGTTCCGCTCAGCGCTGTTTCAGATATCAGCATCTATTCTGGGGGATTCAACGCCACCTATGGTGAGGCACTTTCTGGTCTTGTGAATCTTTCGACCCGCGAGGGTAAAGAAAAAACGGAAGGATTTCTTAAAATATTCACCGATAATTTTGGTGCGAAAATAAAAAATGACAATCTCCGGCGTATAGAAATGAGCCTTGGTGGGCCGCTGCTATTAAGCTTTGGAGGACCGATGTACGATTTCAATTATTACATCTCCGGCTGCACCAATTTCGATCAGCTTCGGCCTTCCAACGGCTTTCAATATGATAGAATCACGTTGCCAGCGGATCAAAATTACCATTATACTTACAAGCTTTCATTTCGACTCTGGCAAAAAATCAAAATTAATATTCAGCACATCTCCTCGAACTGGCAATCGTCCTATGTTGATTCTTATTTCTCGGAGAAGGAAGCGATCGAGCATTCGATTGAAAACCACAAAGACGGCCGGCGGATAAATTTCACCCTTATTCATACCCTCAACCCCAAGTCATTTTACACCATAAGTTTCGGCCGTGACATTTATCAAAAGCAATTCGACAATCAAATGATCATCCATTCCGACGAAGATCGTTCCCAGAATCAAACAGATGGGAAGTTCTCCAACTGGACTCATGCGATTCACGAGCGGGTTTATTTTTTAAAAGCTGCCTATTATCACCAGATCGCCGCTTCGGATCTGATCCAATTCGGCGCAGATTTGAATCTTTACCACATTTACATGACCAATTTGGCCTTCGATCGTTTTTCTTTAGCTCATTGGCGTCAAAGCGAGCTTATGAGCAGCCCTTCAGATAGATTGTCCGTTGATCCGTTTATGCTGGCATTGTTTGCGCAAAACCGAATGGAATATGGCAATATTGTGATCAACCTTGGACTTCGATCGGACTATTTCGACCCGCGGGTCGTTTTCCCGGAGCAATCCGTTGTCTCACACGCCGACACGCTGCTCCTGGCTGCCCAGCACGCTCGGCCACAGTTTCAGTTGAGCCCTCGGTTCGAGGTGTCGCTGCCATTTTTGTTAAAAGATGACCGAGTTTATTTCAATTATGGCTGGTTTTTTCAAACTCCGCCTCTGTATTATTACTATTTTAATTCAAAACAAGGGCTCGATCGAAATTATCCGCTGCTGGGCAATCCCCAATTGGGAGCCGAAAAAACGGAAGCGCTCGAAATCAGCTATCAAAAAGCAGTCGCAACCAAATCCATTATTGGGGCCGCTGGATTCCTAAAAAAGGTGAAAAATCTGGTTAACTCTGCTAATTACTATACCGGCTCGGAGCACCCGGCGGGCTATACCCAATTTAAAAATTTAGATCACGCCACAGTAAAGGGGTGTGAAGTTTTCTTCGAAAAGCGGCCAGGAAACAGTAATTTCTCAGGAAAAGCCAGTTACACGTATTCGCGAGCCAGTGGCACCGGCTCTTTTCCGCTGCAAAATTATTATTCATTGCGCCAGGGCAGCTCATATCCTTCTGCGTTTCGTCCATTGCCATTAGCTTGGGATCAGCGCCACAAGATCACTATTCATTTGTCCTATTTGACCCCTCAAAAAATTGACATTAACCTGCTGGCGCAGTTCAATAGTCCGCTCCCCAAAATCAATGATAAGTTTGAGATCACGGGCCGCGGCCAATGGCGCAATTATATCGATTGTCGGATTAGCCGCTCTTTCCGATTGCTCAAAGGCCATCTAACCCCCTACGCAGAGATTTTAAATCTATTGGACAATCGCGAACCGAACCGCGTGACCAATCCTTATTATCTGAGCGACGATAACTCCTGGATGCTGGGTCTGGATAGCTACTTATACGAGTACGGTCGCCGCATTCGAGTGGGCTGCTTAATTAGCTTCCAGTAGCGGTTGCCCTATGTCCACCGTAGCATAAATTTTTCCTTCACAATCTTCAGACATCCAATCGGCTCATTTGTTCGTTTCACCGACCCCGCAAAAGCGATTTTTCTGATCACGATTTCATCGAAAAAGAATCCAGATTGATTGGAATAAAAAAGCACCGACCGATGAAAAAAATCGGCCGGTGCTTCTCCACCATGTGGTCATTGAATCACAGCGGTGCTTTTCTCGATTGCCCTGGAATTGTATGGGAATACAACCAGCAGCCCTTCCTTAAAATGCGAGCACCATCGATACCATCTGTCCGGTACCGAGGATCTTGAAATCGGTATAGGCGTAATCTACTGCAATTCGAGCGAAGCCGAAATCATATTTCAGACCACCACCAAACGCAAAGCTGGCTGTGTTGTAGGTATCATATTTATCTTTTTCGACAGATAGCCCTCGATAGCCAGCGCGCAACGAGAGGATGTTGTTCCATACATATTCGATACCGAAATTGGATCGCATCAGCGCATCATTCGGATCATACGCATCGGCGCTGATGGTGATGGTGTTGCTGCTGCTGGTTGCCAATTGGCCTTGCTTTCCAACAAGTTGGGTGGAGAGTCCAATACGGAAAGTCAGCGGCATCGGATATTTTTCGGTTTTGAGATAGGCATCCGAGCTGACAGCACCAGGGTTATTCGGCCAGCGCTCATGAGTGACCAACAGCTTTGGGCCGAAGAGGCTCATCTCGCTGCCGAAATTGCTGAGAGACATGCCCAGTCTCAATCCGAGTACCCCAGTATTCAGCAGTGACCCTAGGTCCAGTGCCAGGTTCTGGGCATACAGTTGGTATGCCCCCTCTCGGATATATTTAATTGTTCCTCCCAAACTGAGCCGGTCGGTCACGAACCGACTGTAGCTGATGCCAATGGCGTATGCCTCCCACGAAAAATTGCTGCCGGTCCCCTCAGGCTCAGACAGGGTTGTGATTTCCATATCATCAGAATCGAGGAACACAGCGCTGATTCCGATGGCACTGCTGCCACCGATGGGTTGAACAAAGCCAACGAAGCTATAGGCCATATCGGCATACAGATTATTGCGCGATACCGCCAAAGAGGTTCGGTCCACAGTAGCAATGGTGGCCGGGTTCCAATAGAGCCCAAATACCTGGCCGGGAATGGTTACTGCTGCCTCTCCCATAGCAGCCGCTTGGGCGCCAACTCCCAGCTTCAGAAATTGTGCTGCGGCGGTGCCCACTCGGCTAACGTCCTGGGCATAGCCAGCACTCACGACCAATATCATCAACATTATGCTTATGATTCTGTTCATTTGTTCGTTCTCCTTATTTGAAAATTGGTATCATCTTGGATCGCTGAGAATCGCCGCAAGCCGCTATCGCAATACCACAAACTTGCCCATTTTCTTCTGGCCATTGGGCGTTTCTACGACATAGATATAACACCCGTAGGCGATCTCCTGCTGATTGAACGACAACAAATTCCACCATTCCCAGCCATCGGTCGGATGGTCGTGGTGTAGCGTAATTACCCGTTCGCCGCTCAGGGTAAAAATATGAATGTCGCACACCGTTGGCAAATTGGTAAAGGCGAGTTTGCGATGGTTGCGATCGAACTCCCACTCAGCAGCCAGGATATAAGGGTTGGGAACGACTTTGACATTCTCAAGGTCAGCTTTCTCAGCCTCACGGGCCGTGTATTTGGTCGTGCGAATCCGGAATTTATCACGATCCGCCTTGAAAGGCTTACCAGTGATGAGCCGCAACACATCGCCGGTGACTGGCTTACGGCTGGTATCCTGTTGGGTGATGATCATATTACCGCCAACAATGGTTGTATCGATTCGCGGCGGTGGCGCGGTCAATTTGAACGAAAAAGTGAATACGCTCTTGCCGCCAACCACTTCTTGAACTTTGATCTCATCACCGCTGGTCCAGGTGTTGCGCATTTCCTGGGTGGTGTCAGCGGGATTGGGCGGCGGATAGTGAGCGAACTTGGCTTTTTTGTTCAGCGTAAGGTTCCAAATTTCAAATGGAACGATATAGGTCGTCGGGAAGAAGGCGGTATCCGGCTCGTCGGTGAAGCGGATCTCCCAATCGAACGGCTCTTTGGTTGAAATTCCACCTGAAAACGTCCAATTTCCCATAGCAGGCGTCCCGGGGGTCTTATGGAACCATTCGATCGAATCGGGATCGAATACCACCGTGCTAAAATTTTGCTTGATTGCCAGAGTGATGCCATCAAAAATCTCCGACACCTCCCCATTGATATTCGGCGATTTTTCGATGACGTATTTATTCGTTTCCTCATCCAATAAATTGAACAGCGTTTTGCCTGGCGAGGTTGTTTGGTCGAAAGTGATCAAATAATTGTGGCCAGTGACGGCAAATTGATCGATGATGTTGACGGTAAAGGTATGCTTGGCGTAACTCCCTTCCAATGGTTCGACCTTGACATCGGATGGGATGAAATTGGTGGGTGTTTTCCCGGGGACAACCATCACCAGATTGGACGAAGCTAATGGATTAATCCCTTTGGAGCACTCCAAGGAATTCAACGGCGCCCAGCCATCGGGATTGAGAACAGGATCTTCTCGCACGCCACGATCATACGCGGTGACCGAATACCAATAGGTCTTTCCGTTTGTGAGATTTTTATCGACGTACATGTGGACAATGCCGCTATTATTGCCCAGGTTTAAATGCGGATGCTGCGGATCCAACCCCGAGATAGTATTATTCAGATCGAATTGGGCAATGGGCACGAAGCCAACTTCCTGACCGTTGCCATCGTATATTTTTTCACCCCACTCGTTATTCACTGGGTCGGAGGTGGTTCGATAGATCTTATAGCCCTCAAAATCCCGATATTTTGTCATCAAATCCACAGCCTGTTCCGCCTTATCGTCCCAATAAAGCGTTACCTGCCTATCCCCTGGCACGGCCCAGACGGTCGGTGTTGGTGGCGGATCGGCGCCCTGATAATTCAATTCATACATGAACTGGGCGTTCCTGGCATTGAATTTCACGTCCGAGGTGTCGTCGCCCATCACCAAAGCGAACGAGAACACTGTGGTGTCGCCGGCGGCTAGGTCAAACGGGCCAGAGCTCATGATGAACACGCAGTCGGTGCCGGTGGGAAACATCTGGCGAATGCCGGCCGGGGAATCAAAATGGGGGTTTAATTTGCCATCTGGTGCCGGCCAGAAATAGGCATTGTCCTCCTCTGGCAGAATATCCGTGTTATCCCCAGCCAATATTTTGTACGTGATCAATTCCAGGCGGGTATTGTCTACCTGGCCAGGACGTTGTTCCCATTCAAACCAATGCCAGCCGGTAATGCCCAATTGTTCGCCCTTAAAGATGTCGATCACCTGATCACCATCCATGTCAATGTCGCGCGGCGCGGGAGGGGTCTCCAAGATTTTTACGGCGGGAATGACCTTATATTCAGGCCCCGGAAACGCTTCGCCTCCACCATAACGCCAATCGTAGATGTAGGCCATATTATAGTGATAGGTCGTATCTTTCTCAGCATCGTACTCGCTGGTGATGAAGGTCATCCAGTCCATCCGATCATTGAGCGTACTGCTCAGATTATACTCTGGGACATCGGTATCATTGTAGAATCCCACGTAGACGTCATGATAGTTGTAGGGGCTGTTATTGATAATTTTCATGGGGAAGAAAATGATATCCTCGGCATAGGAGCGGCCGTAAGATAGAGCGGATATATCCAACTGTAAGCCCAGCTTATATCCCTGCGTGGTATCCCCATCGCTTTCCGCATAAATGAGTCCCTGATTGTTCAGATCATAATCGGTCATGCTGAAAAAGACCTCTTTATCGGAAAAGAACTTGCCCACCAGCACGGTATCGCGGGAAGTGGGGCAATATTTCCAGGGTCGGGTGGGATTCGTGAAGTCGAATTGGCTGGCAGCGACCGAATCCCACGCCACTTTTCCAGTATTAGGATCGACCGCCCACATGCCTGGCCAGAACCGATAGCCCTCTTCATTCTTTGGCCAACTCAATGGGTAGGTACTGGTGGCCATCAGCGGATAATTATCTAATGATGTACCCGACAGAACCTCACCAAAAGTCATATCCCCGGAGTGGGTCTTCCCATAAGAGCCCGCTTTTGGTCCCCAGTCGTTTGCTGCGAATTTTTCAGAAACCGAAGGGCCTTTTAATTTTGGAAGGCCTGTTCTTAAATCTTTGGTATAAGGCGTCCAGGCTGGGTCTTCGGGCACGCCGATCATCATGGTCAAATCTGGAATATAGGACCACCCCTTATAAAACACGGCCGGAACTTTGGTCCGATAATTCCAGGTCGACAGCCATCCATCGTTAAATACGGCGTGTTGCACCTTCCCAGCATCCAGCAACCCCACGGCCAAATCGATGGTATGGGCTGGCTTGTTAAGCGATTTATGTTTCTTTGCATCTGCGGCGAAGCCAGTGGTGCGGCCAAGAATTACCAAGAGCAGCCCCACTGTGCCGTAGCATAGCCATCGTTTCATTTATGTCATCCTCCAAGTTTTAAATTGCATGATCCATACATGGACACATTTTCATGAACCGCTGCTAAATTTCCCTGCTTTAAGGGACCTAATTGACTTGCTTCTTTATATAGCCACATTTGTAAATTTACATTTCAAACACCAAACCAATATCGATGCTGCGGCGTGGTCCCCAGAACCAAGGGAGATCCCAATTGGTGCTGTAATTGGTCTTACTATAGCCGGGATTCGGATTGGAGGGGCTGCCGGTTTCAGAGAAGACCTGCAGGACATTTTTCCGATCGAACAGATTGTGGACCTCTATTCTCAGCCCGGTTCGAATTTGACCGAACAGGGTGAAATCCTTTCGGAAAATCGCATCGATGGTATATACCATCGGTCGCCGAGCCGTATTGGGTTCAAGGGCCTGACCACCAATGGTCGGGGTGTAGGGATAACCACTGCGCAATCTTAAAATGTATTGCATCACAAAGTTTTGGAGCGGCTTGAAGCCCCATAAATTCGGCCCACCACCTTTAAGGAACTGGATACCAAAGAAGCCGGTCAATTGATGCGGCGCATCGATGGGAGAAAGGTATTCTTTTTTCGCCACAGTTTCCGAGGTGACTGCATCCCAATAGCCAGACCACGAATAGAATTGGTTCATTTTCGACACCGAATAAGTGTATTCGAGTTTGCCAAAATAATTGTCACTGAATGTTTTTTCGATGGTCACATCGATGCCTCGGGAACTCCCGAAATCGTTATTGGTGATGATGCCGTAGGTATAGCCGCCGAGGCTATCCGGATCGAAGCCGGAAATGCGGAAGCTGCCGGCATTGCCATTGTTTTCTTTTGCCCAGGCCGCCAGGCGAACTGCCCAGAAATCGCTGATCTGATAATCCACTCCAGCCTCATACGATATGGTCCGCTGCGCGTCCATATTGGCCCAGCCAAAAAATGGCTGTGGTGCATTGAGATCTAAATGCTGGTTGGTGTACAGATCGCGGTAATCTGGCACCTGGAAGAAATGGCCATAATTAAAATGGAACGTCGCTCGATCGGTGATCGGATGCCCCACACCAATTCGAGGGCTAAATTGGAACTTTCTTTTGCCGGTCACCACCCCGGACTTGGGGTCGGACCAATCTTTCCAGGCCCGGCCTTTGGAATTGGCGTAATCCAACCGATAACCGATATTCACGATGAAATTTTTGAAATCCATTTTGTCTTGAATATAAGCAGCAAACTCCTCTGGCTTGAGGTGATAGAACGATGGATAGCCGCGCGATAGATAGGGATACTGGTATTCCAGAAAACGAATGCCACCCACATCCTTACCGAACAGATCATTTTTCAAACCAAAGGTTTTGTACTCGACACCGATTTTAAACTGATGCGCGCGGTGGGCCTGCCAGGTCACATCCCCTTTGAATTGCAGCGATTGCTGGAAATTGAAATTCCAGTATTGCTCGGCCGATCCGTCATAGACATGTCGAATCCGGCCATCACTCAAAGTATCGTAGCGGATGAACCGCATCGGCACATAGAAGCCATTGGAATAGATGCCGGTTGGATATTCTTGTGGCCCGAAATCGACCGAAATGGTAGGATCATTATAGAAAAATCGATAGGCCTCGGAAAATTCATCGGCATGTCCTGGGGTGAGGCGATGATGATCGATTCCGTGGACCAAATAAGACCGGCCCTTGAAGAAGCGCGAAGCCCGAAGCTCGTAGAAGAACTTCGGTGTAATTTGATGGGTGAAGATCAACGTTTGCTGATCGGTGCGATCATCCAAAACGTTTCGTCCTTCCATCGCAAAGGTCCAGGCCGAGGCCCAGCTTTTTTGAATCCGCTGATTGAATCGAATAGGGATCATCAGTTTGATATTGGGTGAGATGCGCCAGCTTATTTTGGAAGTGAAATCCCAATATTTATTGAAACCGAAGCTGCGCCAGCCAGCCACATCATCCCAGGCGATAGGTTCGGCATGACCATCTTCATTCCAATCGGCCCGATAGCGCCAGGCTTTGCGCCAGGCACCAGTATGCCACTCGCGCAGCACATCGCCCACATAATAGTAGTTCTCATTATTGCGCAGTTGCTCGATGTTTTTCACCTCGGTGATGATCCCATCTTTAATTTGCTGCACAATCTTTTGATAGCGCGGATCATCCGGTTTATCGAGGATATCGTTGATAGGAGTCGTGTCATAAGTATGATTGTCAAATTTATAGTAGTACGGCCGCTGAAAGCTCTGCTCGCCCGAGATGAAGAACGACATGCCTTTGATGAATGGCACCGGGCCAGAGATCGAACCAATGGCCTGGTGGGCATCTCGAACGTCATCGGCGGGTGATATAAGGCCAGAGATTTTGCTGGTATTGAATTCGGAGTAAATATCGAATTTGTTGCCTCCCTCTTTGGTGACAATATTGACCACCGCAGACTGGGCCTCGCCGTATTCGGCATCAAAGGCACCGATGATGGTGGTCAATTCCTGAATAGCGACGCGGTTTACACTGGTGCCCATACCAGCATAAATGGCGTCTTCCACATACATGCCATCGACCATGTAGGCGATTTCGCCGCTGCGGCCGCCACGCACATGGACTTGATCGATCCCACGGGTTTCGAATCCAGCAATTTTCTGACCTGATTCCATCATGATCACTCCAGATTGCATGGTCATGATATCCTGCGCCGTCCTCACTGGCATGTTCTGGATCATCTCCGCGGTCACTGTGGCCCGCTTGCTGGTCACCTCCGGCTCAATCAAGGGTCGCTCCGCCGTCACTGTCACCGTCTGCCCCAAGTCCATGACCGTCGGCTTCAGGTCGAAATTCACCTTCGTCGTTAAATCCACCCGGATGGTTACATCCACCACCTGGGGCTGGTAGCCAATCATGCTGGCCTTCAGCGAATATTTCCCCGGCGGAATGTTAATGATGAAAAAGTAGCCATCCATATCGGTGGCCGCCCCCATCGTCGTCCCCTGTAGAATGACGTTCACTCCTGGCAAAGGCGTGCCTGTCTCGGCATCTTTGACAAAACCCGCTAATTTGCCAGTTGTCCCGCTGAACGTCACGCTCCAGAGCAGCAAAGCAATCAGCAATGCCCCAGGAGCAATACCCAATAGCGATCTTGTAACTCTCAATTTAGCACCTCCCAGATTAGGTTAACGGTTTATCAGATCAGCGGATCTGATATAAATTGAAATTCAGGTATTGATTCTCTTGCTGAACTGCGTCGTGAGGAGCCGCATTCAATCCGATGCGAACACCCATCCATCTTTTGTCTTCGGGGCAGTTACGGCCTTTCAGGGAAAAGTATTCCCTTCTGAGATTGGAACATCATCTCACATCAAGAAGACCAGCTCACCTTGGCGATCGCATCGTCATCAGCATGCTCGCTCCGCTGTCAAAAAAATTTAAAATTATCTGGAAACTTATTTCGGTATATCGGCGTAGGAAGGGATGCACGAAAAAAATTTCGCTTCTGGAACGGCAATTCCATGAAGCAATTTCGTGCATGAAAACCTTCATTCAGGTCATAAATGGTCCTTTCGCATCCCCATTTATGACCTTTTTATTTATGAGCGCACTCTAAAAATCGCTGATTCCGCGAATCATTCCAATTTTGCCAACTTGAAACTCAAGAAAATCCATTCGCCTCAATTAGCGGAATTATCGCTCAAATACATTTTAGAGTGGACTCATTTATTCAATTTCTACAACAATAATGCCACTATCAAAAAGCTTTTTCTCACTCCTAAACCCTTATTTTTTGATCTTGAAATAATGGAATTGGATTCCTTCCTGCAAGACCGGCATCAAATTGCACAAGAACAGTGAAAAAGATTGCACAGCAAACCAAAATTGGGCCTTGGTGTTTTTTTTAACCGCGCGAAGGTTGCCGATCATCTGGCAACCTCCGCCCAGAAACAGATTTTCGACAAAAATTGCTGCTGAAATTCCAGCCGCTGGTCATTGGGTGGATTAACAAGCAAATCGGCGCAAGAAGCTATGGAAATCGATCTCATCGGCATCCAGGCCAAATTCATAAATGAAATGGCTGGCCAACCATGAGGCGACAATAGCGCGCTGGTAGTTCTCTGGAACGCGAGCCAATATTTCATCGATTCCCAGCAATTTGACCAGCGTCGCCGGACAATGACGCTCCACGACCGCCTTTCTCAGCACCACATCCGCAAATAGATCGGATCGGTGAATGGAATCGGTCACCTTATTGATCTTATCGCTCAATTGATCCGATATGATGGCCATTGGCGTTTTGGATTTGCGGTTCTCGTTCCAAATCACCTCGAATTCTAATCGCGCATTCTCTCGAATGATGTCAATCACATCGTTCACATAATTTATTCGGAATTCTGGGACCATCCCATTTTTCACGCACATCAACCGCTCATATTCATCATCCGTTAATGCCAATGAAGCCAAAACCTCCAGGGAAGAGGAGGTCACGCCGCCCTTATTGGCCGAGGCATCTTTGATAATAATCACGCCCTTTTTCTCAAGCTCCAGCCGGGCCTGTTGGGTGAGAAATAAATTGGCACCTTCCACGATATATTTGAAGCGCGGAACCCCGTTTTCATCCAACATCTGCTTCCAATTTTGAATGTTCACCGAATTGGGTCGACCGCCGCAGGGGACGAAAAGATCTGCCTTAAGCATGGGATTGAGATGAAAGGAATTTCTGAATGCCAATCCGCTTTCGACCACTGTTCCGTCGGGCAATGTGACATTGCGGTCGTTGATATGAACGAAAAATCCCCGTTTGCTCAATTTATTTTGGTCGAACTGCTCCACCATGACGCGCTGTTTCGCCAGCCGAGTCAATTCAGCCCGATCAATCCCCTCCGGATCGTAAAGCACCCCGCTGCCGTCGATCACGCATAGCGTTTTATCTTTTGAAATCAAAATTTCATTGCTCCCCAAATCACCATCTGGCCCGCCGGTCTGCGCCTTGGTGATGTTCTCTTCCTTTATCCCAAGTTTATTAAGAATGCCAAGAACATACTCATGTACCGAATTCGTGGTCATTCCATACAGGTCATGGGGAATGCCCCCTTCACTGACTGGTTTGCCGGTTGAGATAGCTTTCCAGAATTTATATCCCCGCTGCTTTGCTCGATGGGATGCCCAGCTCATCAGCTCGGCCGTCCCCTCATCCGGCCCGAGGAACAGGATTTCTTCTTTGCCGAAATAATCTTTTATCGATTCGTCTGGAAGAATCACGTCCAACAGGCCATCGACATATTTCTCGAACGCCAGCTCGCCCATGTTTTGATATTCAAGATTGAGCAAAATCGTCCCCTTTGAACCACCTTCTGGGATATCTTTATTCTTCTTCTGCTGCGTGAAGGCCAAGTTGTAATTCTCATCGAAAATCGAGTCCGAGTTTTTATCGTAGTTTTCTTGATCCCGGGATTTGACAATGCGAATACCACCGCGGGCAATATCGCGGAATCGGACATGGAAGCCGCGCATCTCCTTTGCGAGGATCATAAATACGCCATACGGCTTTTCTTTATATTCGATCGGATCCAAAAATTTGCTGGGATCCAACCGAAACGCCAGAGAAGTCTTATTGCGCTTATAGAAATTGGTCTTCAATACCACATCATTGAACAATAAGAATGACTGGAGAATGACGCGATCGATTTCATTGCCGATCGAATCAAGGTTCACTGGCTCAACCGGGGCTGAGGATTTCTTGTGAGGATTGAATTTGTCTTCGAACTGGGCGTATAGTTTCTTGATCGTCTCTGATTGGTTGAATATGGTTTGGACAATGCGGGATTCGGTGTAGGAATCTTTCACCAGTCGCGTTCGCATCGTGCTCAAAATATCCACTAATTCTGGACGATCTTTAAGTTCCTCCCAGATGGCCATATATTCCTCGGTAAAGCTGGTCAGGAACTGGTGGGTGAATTTCCAGGCGCCCCGCGCATAAAATGCCTCATGAACCGAAAGCTTATTGCTCCGAATCAGGGGCGATAATTCATTCTCGGGATTCACGTAAATGAGACTGATATCCGTGACCATATCGTCGATGAACGGTTTGGTCTTTTCGGCATCCAGATAGACGGATATGATGAGCTTGCCGTTTGAGAATGGCTCCACATATTTGTGATTGCTCACCAGCCCATAATAATTGATGATGTCCGAAATGCCAGAGAGAAAGCGATAGGCGCCATTTTGAGGGACTGCGATCGTGAACCGCGTTTCCCCTCGCACATCTTCGGTTACCTCAATATACGGCTGATTCCACATGATCGATTTCTTCAATATGCTCTGATAGCGTTCTTTTGTCTCTTCTGGGACGCTGGATAAAAACGCCTCTGCTGCCACTTTATGAATATCCGTCTCCATGGGATCAGCGTTGGGCTGAACATAGTCAGGCCGCGAGACAAAATAGCTCCTGAAATGAGATTCAAGGTCAATGCCCGGGGTTCGATAACTCTGCAATCGATACGCTGGAAACAATTTCTCCATCCGACGTTCAATTTCCACCGCTTTATAATGATCGTCATTGACAAAATACATCGCCGAATCTTGTTGTTCACTCACTAAATCCACATCAAGTTGGCGACTGCCTCGGTTGATCGCGATAACCTCTGCTGCCAGGAGCGACTCAATATGATTTGCGATCGTTTCGATGGGGGTTGTCTGAAAATAATAGCGCACCATCCCTATTTTGCAACAAAAGGTATAAAGTCCATTCTGCACCCGCTCTTTGGAAAACGTTCCCTTGCGCAAAATCAGTTCCTCAATCTTCTTCACATCATTTACCGATAAACCGGTAGCTCGCGATGCCTCTTGATAAATTTCCATACGTCAATTCTCCATAAAATAATCCTAAAATGACATCTATTTGAAATGGTCCATATTGCCATCCCCAAAAAATCTCAACGATCTGAGTTCACAACCTAATATAACAAATTATTACAAAATATCAAGGGAATTTTCTGGAATTGGAGGTATATTGCCCCAGCAGCGCGCCGCCATGAGGGTTTTCGGATTGTCAAGAATTCAAGGTGGCCTTGAGGTCAATTTTATAGGAGATGAGTAAAGGGGACAGCAGCCCGACACACTCCAGCACATCACCGCTGCTTATATCGCATCGGGCTGAATGCGAGGATGGGTCGTTTTGCCAGACATAGGAATGGATTCAGCTCACCCCGGCAAACAGCCAACTGAACAATTTGACGAACGGCTCAATCAACATCCAGAACACGGATTTTTTGGTGATGAATCCAAACACAATGATGGCGATCAGAATGGTGGGCCCAAATTTCACCAGCGGCATAATCCGGTCTTCGTAGCGATGCGGAATTAGCCCCAGCAGGATCTTCGAGCCGTCCAGCGGTGGGATGGGCAGCAGATTAAAAACCGCCAAAGCGATATTCAAGCTCATGCCATACCAGATCATTGTTGCCAGCAGTCCAACTGGCGCGCCCGGCCCATGAAAAATGAGCCGCAAACCAAGTCCGAACAGAGCTGCCAATATGAAGTTCGATCCAGGCCCAGCCAAGGAAACCCACAAAAGGTCCCGCTTCGGCTGCTGGAAATACTGCGGGTTCACCGGCACCGGCTTAGCCCAGCCAACACCAACAATAAACAACATGGCTGTTCCTAATAGATCCAGATGGACCAATGGATTGAGGCTAAGCCGGCCGGACAATTTCGCGGTCGGATCGCCGAGCCGATAGGCGACATACCCATGGGCATATTCATGAAGAGTCAGCGCGATCAAAATTGCCGGGGCCATGATCACATATTCGGCCAATTGATGCATCTTTTACCTTTGCTATAAAAGTCGTTCGCTATATTTCAGCCCGAACGCGAGTTTTGTTACGCGGTTTGGGCCTTACATATTCAGCTGAACGATGGGAGTGCAAAACCAAGTTTGATCACCATTGGAATTCAATATAACACCCAAAATGCCGCCAATAAAAAGGGTTTTCCCTTCTCTCGGCATGTTTTGAGCTCTGTTCTATTCCAGGATCAAAAACATCGGAATTCCATGCCTATGCTACTTTCGCCTCACCACCGCCAACTTTTTAATATCGGTCGTGCCCATGGCCTGTAATACAATGATGTACACCCCACTGCTCACCAAGTCGCCTTCCTCATTGCGGCCATTCCAGCTAAAGCGGTATCGGGCTTGATCATATTGTTCCGACTTCATCAATCTTCCGTCAGTCGAAAAAATTCGAATGCTGGTAGCAGCTTGTGGTTCTGTGATAACATTATACACCTTTACCGAATCGTGCACGCCGATGATAAACGGATTAGGGAAGATTTTGTAGATATAATTTTGACTTAACTTTTGAAACGTGACAGGGAAAAACTGGATGATCTCAGCGGGATGATCGTCGTTCCAGATAATCGCGCGAGCCTGCCACTGAGACGGCTCGCTGAGCTGGTCGTCCAGCCGAACGCCTACATTGTCGGTCAATTTCACAAGATTATTGATTAAAAATAGAAACTGACTGTCCTCCCCCATTTCAGTAGCAATCGAGGCGAGATGTAAATTGAAATTCGCCCGATCGCTGGTTAGATAGTTGGCATCTGGAATCTGAAAATTCGTGATCACCAGGCCGATCGTTTTGCCGCCAAAGACATCGGAGATTTGATAATAAGTGGAAGAGAGCTTTCGCATCTGTTCAGATAGATCGATGGTATTTCCCTGGAGCGTATATTTTCCGAAGATTTTGATTTCAGGATAGAGATGTCCATCTGAATAATAATTCACGGTATCCGCGCGGCTGCCAGTGAAATAATTCCAGACGCCAAATGACGCTAACTCATCATTAAAGCTGGTGCGATATTTGGGGAGCACCTGCTGGATAGCAACGAATGCGGTCTGCTGCGGGATCGTCTGCCAAATGTCGCGGATCACGTTGGCGCCATATTTCTTCACGATCATGTGGTTCCACAAACAAGAGGCATACTCGAACCAACTGCCATTGGTGTAATAAAACGGATAATTGATCGCATTAAAGTAGTTATCCAGATAGAACAGATAATCGTTCACGTCATCATAGATAAAATCTTCCATCCAGGTAGAACACATTTCCATGAAGAAAACGTCCTCATCGCGATAGCGATATCCCACCTGCACGGCATGGAAATATTCGTGCGCGCTGGTAACTTGGAGCGCGCCCAGCGCTGGTGTTTGGAAGCCGGAGAAATCGTTATCCACTTCGATATAGCAGGAATAGGCATCCTTTTTCCCCGGAACGACCTCCTCGAGCCAGGTGATCCCATAAGTCCGGTTCAGGCTGACAAGATAGATATCAAATTCGCGGCCAGTCCCACCAGAATCGGCGGCTGGGGACTGATAGCCTAGACTATCCACGATGACATGATGGGTGTTGTCAAAATAGGTGGCCGTCGCGTCAACAAAATCCGGTATGCTGTTGCCATCGCGATCCGTCGCATCCACCCGATTCATGCCCTCGACCGTATAGTGGATGCGAAACTGTCCGCTGGCGCTCCGAATACTCAGCGGCAGGGATGGCCGTTGGAAATAGGGCGCTAATAACGCCTGAACCTGTGGACTAAGCCGATCCCAATTGGCCTTAACCTCCTGAATGATGAATGTGCCGCTTTTTAGGGGCAATTCTTCCGCTGGCGACTGATACACGGAAGGCACCTTTTCTGGGGCAAAAATCTGCAATGCACTGGTCACCAAATATTGCTCATAACTCATCTCGCCGCGTGCATAGGCCATTCGGATGCGGTCAAATCCCGGTTGGGAGTAGGACGGAGCTGCCATGATCCACATGACGAGCCATAGCTTAACAAAAAATCCTTTCACAGTTTATTTTCTCCTGAACACCAAAGTCAACGGCACACCCACAAAGCCGAATTTCTCTCGAAGCTTATTTTCGAGAAAGGCGCGATAATTGGCCTTGATCAACTTGGGATGATTGCAGAAAAATGCGAACACCGGCGGATTGGTTTTAATCTGAGCGACGTATTTGATCTTGATCTCTTTGCCAGCGACGGCTGCAGGCGGCGTTTCAGCGATGATCGGCTCGAAGAAATCGTTCAGCTCGCTGGTGGCAATCCGCTTGCCGCGCTCCTCAAATACAGATTGCGCCGTGTCGATCACTTTGAACACACGTTGCCGCGTCAGCGCAGAAATAAATATGATCGGCAAATAGGAAAAATAGGGGATCGCTTCGTTGATTTGACGCTGATATTGCTTCGCGGTATCCGCATCCTTTTGAATCAAATCCCATTTGTTTATCGCCAAAACAATCCCCTTTTTGTATTGAACTGCCTGATGAATCACCGTCTTATCCTGGTCAGTAATGCCATCCTGGGCATCGACAATGATCACGGCCACATCGCAGCGCTGAATACTGGATAGGCTGCGAACCGTGCTAAAATATTCCACCGCTTCTTTAATACGCGATCGTTTGCGCAACCCAGCCGTATCGATCAATAGAAACCGACGGCCGTAATATGTGAACGGCGTATCAATGGCATCCCGCGTGGTGCCAGGGATATGCGTCACAATAACTTTCTCCTGCCCCAGGACGGCATTGACAAACGACGACTTTCCCACGTTGGGCTTGCCGACCACAGCGATTTTGATCTCTGGCTCGGCCTCATCTCGAACGGCCAATTTGAAAGCTGGAAAACGTTCGATGACCAGGTCTAAAAAATCTCCCACGCTTCTGCCGCTGATCGCCGAAATCGGCACCGGCTCGCCCAAGCCAAGCTGATAGAACCCGGGCAGTTCCAACTCCCGATTCTCATTGTCCACTTTATTCACCGTCAGGATGACCTGTTTATTGCTGCGCTTCAAGATGCGAGCGATCTCCTGATCAATGACGGTAATTCCAGTGGTCACATCAACCAGAAACGCGATCACATCCGCCTCGGCAATGGCCTGGTGCACCTGATTGAGCACGGCCTGGTGGATCAAACTTTCACTATCTGGCAAATAACCGCCGGTATCGATAATCGTGAAATTGACCCCGCTCCATTCCGCATCCGCGTATTTCCGATCCCGGGTTACGCCGGGCTGATCATCGACAATGGCATCGCGCTTGCGGATGACCCGATTGAACAAGGTGGATTTGCCCACATTGGGCCGACCAATGATTGCCAGAATCGGTTTGCTCATTCAACATTCTCAAATAAAGCCATAAAATCAGTATCGATCAACTGCACTGGTCGCTGGAGGCGCTGCTGCAACAGCTCTGGTGTCCAGCCATCCAAAAACAGGCCATCGTAATTGACGCAATTTGCCGGCAGCACGATTACATCGCCGAGCGCCGCATCCCTAAGCTGGTGATAGATGTCTTGCCCAGTCAATAGACCAGTCACTGTAACGCTCGCCCCATAAAATTCATTCTGGATCACATTCAGCTTGGCTTGCAAATTTTCGATTCGATTGAAACGAGGGAGAACCGTATCCGCCATGATCGGCGCTGCCAGCACGCCAGTCACCAGAGTCAGCTCTTTTCTGGTGCTTATTCTATGCGGAAATTGCTGGCTTTGTTCCTCAAACCGATCGATGAAATCCCGCGCCATGCCCACGCCATTCTCAAGCTGAGGGAAGTCCTCATATCGCTCCGAAGCCGGCAATGGCTCGCCAGCTAACAAATAGAATTCATCCGCCAGATAAACAAAGTAATCATCCCATGTTCGTTTAAATTGCTCGCTGATCTGGTCCAGTTCGCCGATCAGCGATCGGGCAAAGGCCGGGGTGACCAATACCAATCGATACAGGCCGTGGCGATATCGTGTCAGCCCCACTGGCACAATGGCAATGGACTTTACCTGTGGGTAAAATCCTGCCAGATCGTGGATGGTCTGCCTCAAGCTCGAACCATCATTGATCCCGGGACAGAGCACAATTTGGGCATGAAGCTCGATCCGATGCTCGGTTAGATAGCGGATCTTATCCAACAAATGGTCATCCTTCTGAATTCCAAGCATCAGTTTTCTGATGCGCAAATCGGTGCTGTGAACCGAAACATAGAGCGGCGAAAGTCTTTGCGCCACGATGCGCTTCAGATCGGAGCGACTCACATTGGTCAGCGTGACGTAATTGCCATACATAAACGACAGCCGGAAATCTTCGTCCTTGACGTACAAGCTCGGTCTCAGACCTGGAGGATTCTGATCCACAAAACAAAAGATACAATGATTCCCGCAACAGCGAAATTTGGTCTCTTCAAACACGATACCCAGAGAGTCATCATATTCTTTTTCAAGCTGAAAAACCAAGCGCTCGCCGTTCCGAAGCACCTCAATTTCAAGCGATTCATCGCTGGCATGGAACTGGAAATCGAGTTCATCGCCAATCGAATGGCCATTGATCTTGATGAGATCGTCTCCGATTTGAAGTCCAGCTTCAGCAGCAAGACTACCGTTTTCAAAACCCACGATTTTCATTGGTCGAATTGATCATTTCATGAAATTCAAACGCATCCATCCGAGGTGCCCGATACCGATTGCTTCAAATAAAAATAAGCCCAGTTACAAAGTACTGGGCTACTTGCCAGATTGAATTTAAATAGACATGAAAGCAAATCGAAGTAGTGTCTCCGAAATAATTTTTCACGTTTTCATTGGTGCGATGGAACGAGCCACAAAAGCGTCCCAAGGAGGAGGTCGTCACTTCATCTGATCACGCTGCTGGTTCCATCTCACCCACTCGTCATCACGATCTTGCTTGAGATCGAAATTCGATGTATGATACCGGCCATTGGCGCGCACTTCGATCTGTTGACCAGCCACGATTTGAATCCAGTGATCTAACGACACTTCAAACGGTCCAGGCACCTGAGTAGGCCCGGGAACAGGTATCGGGGCTTGAAAAATGTTTGGCCGTCGAACCGCTGAAGTGTCGAGTTTCGTCGCCCAAAGCGGTCCGACATCCACCCGTCCTTGATACACCTTTACTCGGGTCGACGAATCAGCATCGATCCGATAGATCGTTCCGCGAACCGAGCAAACCGCATTGGGTGTTCTAATCCAAAAATGCGATCCACGTCCCGAATGCCGGATGTTGGCCCAGAGCCGGCCAATGGTCACTTGGGCATCCAGCCGTTTGCCCAGTGACGCTTCATTGAACGTAAAAATCGTATTTTCGCCAATGCGAACGAGACCATGATCGGCTAATTTGGTCTCGCATCGCGACTCCTTATTGGTCTTGATTTGATCCCCGGTATAGATCGGCCCGTACAATTTCGCGGGCTGCCATTCAGCTTGCCCAGCACGAAGAATCGTGACATCATCGGCATTGCCGAGGATAAAATTAACCGTACCAATAGCATTTTTGCCGGATGGCATAAAACCATATAGTGCTCCGAGCGCCATCAGCAGCAATCCGGCCCACATGACACGTTGTTTATTCATGATGCCATCTCCATGTTGTCATACGAAACGACCACCCTCAGGCAGTCGATCTCGCCCCACCCAATCGAACTCAGCAAAGCGAACTCCCGACAAATACATGATTCACTTTGCCGTGCTTCATTCAATTTAACATCGATTCACCAAAAATTCCAGCTTCCTTCAATTTTCGAGACACCGTCTTCGATCAGAGTCCGACCGAATGCCGGATCGGTTTCACGGCATCCCCTCGCTGGATGTTCGTTCCCTCTATCACCTGCGCCCGAGCCACCCGATCCCCGATAAAGCCGCACACCTTTACTTTTGCTTTTGGCTGAACCGCGTCGCTGAACGTCGCGGTTTCGAGGCTATCGGCCTTAGCCTTCGGTTTATCGTAGATGTGAAATAGCTGGGCCAATTCGATTCCAGCGCCTCGCCCTGGAGTGAAATAGACGATACTATCGCCGTGGCATTGCACCACAGTACCGACCCATTCGATCTGAGAGACGCATTCGACAATATCCTGTGCCATCCGATTCACTGCCTTTCGAACCGCCAAGCCAAGCACGGAATTGTCGAATTCAAACATATTTTCGAAATCAATCTCCTTGGTTTTCAAGGCAAAACCAGGCCGCATTTCGGTCTCAGTAACGTCATTGGCAAAAAGGATCTCGCCGGTTGTGGTATCGACAATTTTATACGCCACCTGGATTCGACCGATGGCTGTCTTGAGTTTTAAAGACCAATGTTTCTTTTCATGGTCAATTTTACCCTGTTCGGTTGTTTCGCTGGCCACCAGGATTTTACCCAGAACCAAGGCTTCGACGCCTAATAACTTCCCCACTTCAGGGGCGGTCTGCTCTGAAATCGCGCCTGATTGCCCCAGCGCTTGCTCGCGCAAAATCTGCTCAATCTGAGATCGTTCAACCAAGATATAGCGATTGGACCGGGCGACCAGGCTGATCAACTGATCGGAAATGGCACTGCCCAATTTGACGCCCCCCAAATCCGACAAATTTTCAAAATCGAGGATAGCCAGCCGCCGTTTCAAACCATAATATGGGGCAAAATTCGGCCCTTCACTGATCGAATCCCTTCGACTGAAATCCAGCTCCGGGAGCAATGCGCAATCGAAGAATAAAAGATGGAGCACCAAGATAACAATCAAACTCGCTTTGATTGTGCCAATTGGCAACTTTTTCTCAGCGATAATGAGGACCATGTTCCTCACTCTATTTGGTTGGTTGCTGACGCACCAAATCCCCTTGGTTAAATCCACCGCCCGATTTAATTTTGCATTTCGACGCCTTGCCATTGCCGATGCTGTTATCGACTACTTCAATGACCCCAACCTGCTTCTCTTCGGCGCCCAGCGACAACCCCGTATCAGGATCCACAAGCTCTTCGCCTCGGGTCACAACCACCAGCACATCGCCTACGCGAAGGCCAGCCTCTGCACCGGCATTGATATAGACCATATTATCCGCCACTTTGATCACTTTGGCCTGCCACGGCAGGTTGCCCAACTGGTTGTCCAGTTTGGTCATGATTTCTTCGATGGCTTTGCGGGTGGCTTTGCCGACCAACGATTCATCGAATTCGCTTTTATTTTTGAACGAAAATTGTTGTGTGTCAAGTTTGAGGCCCTTTTTGCTCTCTTCTTTGCGGACATTATCCGCCGCAATAATTTCCCCGGTATTGGTATTGACAAATCGCACATCAATGCCCACCGACGCTGATGCGGATTGCACACCCAATCCGAATCCCTGTTTCTTCAATACACCCCCTATATCGCTCTTCTTATAGCCGAACTCGGTGACGGATCCGATAATCGCCAGCTCGACACCGAGCAATTGCCCCACCTTCGCGGCGCTTTGCGGCGTAATCATGCCCGTCTGCCCCAACTGTTGCTCTTGCATGATCTTGTCAATGGCTTGCCGCTCGATCACCTGATATTTGCCCGATTTCACCAATTCGGTGATCAACATATCGGCCATCCCCTCCCCTACTGGCTGTCCAGTCCACCAATGCCACTGGTGATCGGTCTTGTCCTCAAATGCAAATACGGCCACGCGTTTTTTGGTCTGGGCCGACATCGATATGCTGGTAACAATCACAGCCGTGATCAAAATAAATATCATCAAAAAGCTTTTTCGTGTCATCCTTCCATCTCCTTGCTCATGGTGCACTATTATTCTTGCATCTGCTTTTCGGATAATTGAAGCGTAATTTTGTTCATGGTTAGCCCAATAATCCTCACTTTAAATTTATCGAGATTCTTTCGCTCCAGCTCACGCGCCAGTTGGTTGGCATTGCCGGTCATTTTCACGTCCAGTTCGGCGATGCTACCAGATACCTCGCGCGTGTAAATATCTTTGATGCCGCGAATATAAAATTTCAACGTGCTTTGAAAACTATTGAGCTGATCGAATGAACTGATACCATTCACCATCAGCTTCACCGTGGTCGCTTTATAAAATTCATCCTTCCAAGTCTGGGTTATCTTGCCGATGAGCTCATCAGCTAATTTATTGGTCGCCTTTTTAATTGCCTCGGTGCCGCCGGTCACCTCATCGATGTGAGGATACGCCGCGTGCTGAGAAGCGGTGGCGATGACGGTTGCCACATCCGCGCGAATCACGCGCGCTGTAACATTGGCTTGGCAGGATTTCATCCCCCCCAAATTGATCCCAGTCGCTACCTTGGCAAATGCTTTACCAGTGATCACAACTTCGGCCCCCAATTTTTTCGCCAGCGTTGCGGCCAACTGCGTGTCACCTTGCAATATCGCAGCCGCTTGCTCCTGTTTGAGATTCTGCCGAACCGTGGCCGGATCGACACACTCAAAGCCGTTCTGAATGAATTTGTCCAACAGCGTATTTTCGGTGATATTCATATCTACTGACAGATAATTGAATTGATTGGTCGATTGACCGATGTTTTGCTCTTCGATCATGAACATCACTCTCGGATTCCCCATGCGGTTGAGCAAATTCTGCACCGCTTCCCAATCGTTTCTTAAATTGGCCAATTCCACCACCGCCTCGATGGTCACCTCATAGGTCGAGGCATCGGCCATCCCCTCGCTCACAATGCGATGCGAACGCACATATCCATCTGACCAGGCCAAAATATTATCCTCAATCACCATGCTGTTCTGAACCAGGGTTGAGGCCTGAACAAAGGTCCCCAATGCCTGCTCAACCGCTTTGCGCAAGGCGTCATTGATCGCCTGGTCCCGAGCTAATCCCTTATCTTCGCCAAATACTGTCGCAACCCCCTTGGCGATCACGGTCTGGGTTGCCTGCTGGCCGTAACTAACCATCCCCCAGCCAATCATCAAGCTAATCATGAAGATGATGTGAATATGCTTATTGCATTTTGGTTTCAAGGCTCATATCCTCCTCGTTCAATCAACCAAATCGTCACCCAATCAAATGGGTTGACCCGATCTGAATGATCTCCATTATCGCTTCGCGACAGGATCCCCCTTCACCATAATGCCCAGAACGCGCATCACGGGGATCCGATGGAATGACGGATCGTAGCCCTGGTGAGGCAGATCCTTTCCTATTAATGCCATCCGCATCTCGCGAAGCGGACCGATATTTTTTTAAGCAACCGCAGAGAAGATAAGGGCTGGCAAGTTGCGCCAGCCCATCAGTTTAAATTAAAATGTGATTCGTAACGCGTTCTGAAAATCCCGGATCGCCAACAGCGCATCCGCACCGGACATCGACTCCTTGGGACGAAACGCTCCCGAAATTTTATCGGCTTTCATGATGCCGCGATCCACCATCAGCGCCATCGCATTGTAGCCGAAATTGCTGCTGGATACATCGGGGAATCGGGATGGCTCACCAACGTATTTGGTGGCTAAACTTTCATCCCCGGTAATCAGGATCATAATGCTCTGCATCACTTGGGCGTAATTGGCACGGTCGATTGGATCATCGGGATGAAACGTGTGATCGGGAAAAGGATCCAAACCGGGGATCTGCGCCTTGATAATATCTCTCAACCAGCTTTCAGCCCAATGACCTTTGATGTCAGTGGCAGCTTCCATGGCGGTCACCTGGGTTGCCTGGAGTTTGCTGGCGTCATCTGGAGCGCGGAATCGAGTATCGAACACCTCGGGCCGCCGTTTCTCGATCAACGTCATCAGCTTGAGCTCTTCCATCAACAGCACGGCCAGATCCGCCCGGCTAATCTTGTTAATCAAGGCAATCTTAGCCCCGACTTTGGTGCCGGGTTTGGCGCGCTCGATCTTCTGGACCAGTTCCCATTCTTTATTGGCCTCCTCGGAAAACTCGCCCTTCAACTCCACAACTTTACGGAACGCATCCACCGCCTTGCTGAACTGGAAGCCTTCTTTATAGGTGATGCCCAAATAATACCACGCCTTGCTGCTATTGGGATTCAATTTGATCGCTTTGTTGAACGCATCGGCGGCATCCTCGACCCAATCATCGCCCTTGCGCTCCAATGTAATGATTCGACCCTTGATGATATAGACATCGACCGATTTGTCGCTTTTGCTGATTCCCTCATCAGCGAGATCATAGGCTTTCTTGAACAAAGCTTCCGCTGCTTTTTTATCCTGAGCCTGTTGGGCTTGTTTGGCGTAAACCAGCCCCATGCCAGAATAAGCTGGACCGAACTTAGGATTTAACGCTTTGGCGCGCTCAAACGATGCCAGCGCTGTGGGTAAATCGCCACGCTCATATTCAATCATGCCTCGATTGAAATGATTTTCTGGGGTATCCAGCACCGAAGCCTCTTTCATCGGCTTCGGTCCGCAGCCCATCAGGCTTAATATGAAGACGCCAATCATAAGCGTCCCAATAAATTGAAATATTTTTCCGTTCATCGATGATCTCCTTTGAAATAATTTCAACGTCAACGCAGCGCTGTCCAGCAAACCGATTCGCAGCGCTTCGTTTTATTTATTTTTCACATTGCTGACTACCGTTATCCAGCAACCCAATAAGGATAACTCAGCGATAAATATCATTCTGTTTTGAATGACGAAACAAACCGATCGGAGCCACAAAAGCACCGATAATGGTATTGGGCTTTGGCTAATTTACAATGAACATCACTTTGCATTTATCCAGGAAATTTTGATTGGCAGCGGCCTGATGGATCAACGCGGCATCGGCATTGGAGATGATCACATCGGTTTTGTTGGGGCCTGACGCTTGAAGGGCCTTGACTACCAAAGGATTATTGGCGACGCGATCGTTTTGCCGGGCGCGCATCAAGTCTTTGTCGTAGCCTACCATGCCGATCTCCACCGCCCATTCCCGGCTGACAAACTTCGATCCGTAAATTTCGTTGCCCTGCTCATCGAGCACTTTTGGCGCCATGGCAGGACGAACCCCCAATCCCTTGCAATCAATGATCAGCCCTGTATACACCGCGCTGGCCATTGGGCTGGTCGGTCCACCCACCTGTTGCAATTGGACCCCCGGTGGCACGGGTCGTCCCTGGGGCCACGGCTGTCCGCAGGTCGGACAGACCATCTGGCCAGCAGTCATCAGCCGACCACCGCCGAATTGGGATGGAAGCACGGCGTCCAAAATACCGCCGGTGATTGGCATTTCCACTGTAATTTCAACAGAGCCATCAGACATGTAGCGCGGTTCGCCCACTTGCTTGAAATTCTGGGCTAACCCCTGAACCTTCGTCGTAATGACGTCATTCTCCACCATGGCATTTCGAACCGTTGTTTCTGAGGTCAAATAAATGCCTTTTATGGTCTCCAAAATATTGCGAACCGCATCCAGCTTTGCGGCTCGAATCGCAGCCGCTCGCTGCGCCGCCGGAGGCAAATCTGGATTTGGCGAACCAATTCCCACAGCCTGGATCACCTGGTTCGACCAATTCACGGTTTGATTTTCACCAAAACTTTGAATCACGTTTTGCGCGGGCGCTATTGCTGGAAGGCCAAAAGCAAGGATCCCAATCATAATGATAATGACCGATGTTTTCATAATAGTCTCCTTTGCTGCTTAATTATGGGGGAACAAAATCCCGGTGATTTATTGAACTTCATATTATACCGCTCATCCGGGAAATTTGAGCATTTATTAGTTAAAATTTTGATTGTTAGTCGCGATGAGGTCTGTGAATAACTCGCCGGCCAATACACGCACTTCTCAATGAGCGAACAGAACATCAGCAGGACCATGAAAAAATCAGCCGAGCAACCTGCCTGGGCAAAATCAATTGGCCAACAGATCATTGGCGCTCATATCAGCGCCGCCAATTTGGCGCAATGATCCATCCTCTCAAGGCACAGATCCGAATCGGCTGCTAATAAAAAGAGACTCCCATCAGCATCACGCCGACTGAAATCGGTCTCTCTTCTTCCGTCAAAAAAATAGAGCGAATGACGGGATTCGAACCCGCGACACCTGGCTTGGGAAGCCAGTGCTCTACCAGCTGAGCTACATTCGCTTAATAAGTCAATTCATTTTTTTCGAAATTATAAGTTAATAGATTTTTGGAAAAAGTCAAGCAAAATTTTTGATCCACCTATAAAACGCTTGTCATCGAAAGAGGTTTCATCTTTGCCTACAATGCGCGGATCGCCACCGCTCCCCGGCTATTTTCATCAAAAGAAAAAAAGCTGCCACCAAGCTGACAATGCGCGGAATGGCTCGGTCTCCCAGGGATGTTTTGCCTTGGCATCGCCACTTCACCTGATTTATGCAACAAATCCATAAAGAATCTCGTAGCAAGCAACAGAACACGGCGGTTATCATTTTTATGTCACGGAGGAATTATGAACATCAAGAAGCGTCGCATTGTGTTGCTGGGAATTTTGGTGCTGATAGTGATCGTGGTTGTGATCATGGCACTGCGATCTGGCGGGAAAACAAATGGGCATCAGCAAGCGACTGTCAAAGTTGAAAAACGAACTATTGTTGAAAAGGCTCTGGCCATAGGCACCATCGATCCAGAAATCGAAATCACGGTAAAATCGAAAATTTCGGGAGTGGTCAAAAAGCTGTATGTTGATGCCGGCAGTTTCGTCAGGGCAGGAGATCCAATGCTCGAAATTCGGCCAGATCCGACGCCGTTGGAATTGGCAGAAGCGAAACGGAATGTGGAGATGGAAACCATTGCTCTGGCCAATGCCGAGCGCGAATACGAGCGCGCCCAGCAATTGAATCAAAAGGGGTTTGCTTCGGATAAGGACTTTGAAATGGCACAGAAGCAATTTGAGCAGGCCAAAGTTCGATTGGAAATGGCCAAAGAGCGATTGGCGTTATTAGAAAAAGGCAAAATTCGGATCGCCGATGCCAATATTGAAACGATCATCAAAGCGCCCTCGGACGGTTACGTCCTTGAGAAAATGATCAATGTGGGAGATCCCATTGTGCCGCTCACCTCCTACCAGCCAGGGACACCGCTGTTTTCGTTGGCGGATATGAAGAAGTTGATCTTCAAAGGGACGGTGGACGAGATCGATGTGGGCAAGCTTCGCGAAGGCATGCCAGCGGAAATCACCATTGGCGCCTTGCCGGGCAAACCCGTCAAAGGCACGCTCTACAAGATTTCGCTGAAGGCGCGAAAACAGGACAACACCACCGTTTTTCCAGTGGAAATTTTGGTCATCCCAAACGAGGGCCAGGTATTGCGAGCCGGCTATTCCGCGAATGCCAATATCATCATTCAGAAAAAAGACAGTGTGCTGGCCATCCCAGAACGAGTGGTTACCTTTCGCAACGACTCGGCTTTTGTCTATATCCCAACGGGAGCCAAGCAAAAAAAGGAAGTTTACATTCAAACCGGCCTCAGCGATGCGATTTATATTGAAGTGATATCAGGATTGAAAGAAGGGGATGAAGTTTTAGAAAAAGAGATCAAGCCCATTACGTAAATGAATAATGCACCCATTGGTTAATCGGGCAATGAATCATCAGCAGGGAAAAATTCATTGCAACAACCCTGACGAACATATTTGGGGTCATCGCCGGACTGACCAATCCGTCCAAATTCTACTTTAAGATTCAACTAAGGATAAAAGAATGGGGCCACTATTAGACATCATCCACGAAGTTTTTTATTACCTCCGACAGTATAAATCCAGAACCTTTATGACCATGTTTGGGATCATCTGGGGCACAGTGACCGTGGTCGTGCTTTTGGCCTTTGGCGTTGGCGTGAAACGATCGATGAGCAAAAACATGCATGGCATGGGGGAGGGAATAGCGATTCTATGGGCTGAGCGCACCAGCTTGCCATTTCAGGGGTATGGTCGCGACCGTTGGTTGCGTTTTCGAGAAGAGGATGCCGAGTTGCTTCGCAACCAGATTCCAGCTATAGCGGCTATCAGCCCAGAATATGGCCGTTGGGGGACGCCGGTAAGAGTGGACGAGCAAATCATCAAACCCAATGTTTCTGGAGTTATTCCCGAATACGGTCCAATGCGAAATGTTTTGCCCCAACCCGGCGGCCGTTGGCTGGATTCGCTGGACATCAAATATCGGCGTCGGGTAGTTTTTCTGGGAAACAAATTGAAAGATTTTTTATTTGGCGAACAAAAGAACGCTATCGGCGAATATGTCTTCATCGGCGATGCCCCGTTTCTGGTCATCGGAATTTCGGCAGAAAAAACGCAACCCTCATCATATAGCGCCCGCGACCAGGACCGGGCGTTCATCCCAGCCACTACCTTTGCATCGCTTTTCGGGCATCGTTATATCGAAAATATTGTGTATAAGGTCAAAGACCCCCGACAATCCGAATTGGTTCAGGCCCGAATCTATCAGGTGCTTGGAAAGAAGTATCATTTTGATCCAAACGATAAACAGGCGCTCAGCATCTGGGATACTTCTGAGATGGACAAGTTCATTTTTTATTTCTCGCTGGGGATCAATTTTTTCTTGGTGCTCATCGGCACGCTCACTTTGACTGTGGGGGGGATCGGTTTAGCCAATATCATGTATGTGGTAGTTCAGGAACGCACCCTCGAGATTGGCATCCGACGATCGGTGGGCGCCAAACAACGGATCATTATGCTGCAGTTTATCGTCGAAGCGTTTATTATCATTGGCATCGGTGCTGCCATTGGCTTTGCTTTGTCGCTGGCACTGGTAAAGCTGCTCACCTTGCTGCCCATCGAAGAATTTGTGGGCCGCCCGGTCGTCTCTTTGCCTGTGGCCGCAATCTCCATTGGCATTCTGAGCCTAATCGGTTTCTTAGCTGGATATTTTCCAGCCCGTAAAGCCGCTCGTTTAAACGTGGTGGATTGTTTACGCTATTAAAGGACCTGGATCATGCATTTGTTCATTTTGCTCAAAGATTTTTTTGAAGACATCAAAGCCCAAAAGACGCGCGCTTTTTTAACCACGATTGCCGTCACCTGGGGGACTCTCACCTTAATTCTCTTGATGGCCTTTGGCGCTGGACTTTCATTTCGGATGAAAGAAGGATTGCTGAATGCTGGCGATCGGGTGATTTTCGTTTATAACGGCCAAACCAGCAAAAAATTCGACGGATTGCCCATTGGCCGGAATATCAGAATGGTCGAGGACGATTGTCGCATTTTAAAAGAGAGTATTCCCATGATCGCTGGCATCAGCCCCCAGTATGGACGCTGGGGCGCTCGCCTTCGATATGGGAATAATAGTGCCACGACCTATATGGAAGGGGTTTATCCCTCGTTCGAATTTTTAAGGCGGATGTATCCAGCCGCTGGTGGCCGATTCCTCAATGAGAAAGATTTGTCCGAAAAGAAACGTGTCGTTTTCCTGGGTTCTGTCATCGCACAAGAGCTCGTTGGACGAGAAGACCCAATCGGAAAGATGATCATGATCGATGGTGTTCCGTTTACCATTGTTGGGATCATGCCGAAAAAATTGCAGACCGCCATGAACAATGGACCCGATGATCGTCGCGCGGTAATACCATTCAGCACTTTTGAGAGCATTTATGGCAACCGCTACCTGGGACATATCGTGATCAAACCGAACAACGATCAGAACAGCCAGATGGTGGTTGAAGAGGTGCGTCGCGTGCTTGGCAAAAAATATAAATTTGACCCTACGGACGAAAATGCGCTGCGGATTTGGGATTTTAACGAGGCAATTAAAATTCAAAATAAGGTGTCTTTGGGAATCAATATATTTCTGGCAGTCGTCGGCGCCATGACACTGGTAATTGCCGGCGTTGGTATCGCCAATATCATGTATGTGGTAGTAAAAGAACGAACCAGAGAAATCGGTATTAAGCGGGCCGTGGGGGCGAAACGCCGCGAAATCGTTTTCCAATTTATTATCGAATCTGTGCTCATTGCCATCGTCGGGGGCCTTATCGGGCTGACCATCGCGCTCGCAATTGTCAAATTTGTCTGGATGATCCCAGCCGATAATGGCGCCATGCAATTTCTGGGGCGGCCGTTGTTATCCAGCGGCGTGGTATTGACGACCATCGGTGTGTTAACGACAATCGGCGTATTGGCCGGACTTTTTCCAGCTCGCAAAGCGGCCAAGGTCGATCCAGTGGAAGCGTTGCGATATGAGTAATCTGAAGTACAACCTGGCGCAAATGAACCATCTTTCAAAACCACCATTGCCGTTATCCAACGAATGACATGACGGCCAGGTTAATCGCCATCCACTTGGCTCGTTTATAATTGCCCTAATTTTCTCATCGAATTTAGATAATTTTATTCTCGCTAATCTGGCCTCCATCAAGCTGCTGTTGCAACGCATGACCCATCTTTTATCCAGCGAATTTCGTTCATTTTCAATCATAAAATTTGCTGAGCCATCTGAATAGCTGAAAAGGTGGGATGCAGGACTATAGCATGGAAGTTTTCTATCGAAAAAAGTATGAGAAATCGGGCACGCTTTCCTGCTGCGGTTAATCGAGCCATTCCCACATGATATTTTCCCATGGATCCGACCAGGCAGGCTCAGATTTTCATCGAGCGATAAGCCGAATTCGTGCCCCACTCGATTCAGAAAAGCTATTGATTTTCTCAGGAAATATTGTTATAATTGGCCTCTTTGAAAATACATCGGATATTTCTGTTGTGCATGTTGTGAGTTTTGATTGTGGAGTTAACGATGAACAAGCTGAAAATGGTAGTTCCAAAAGGTCGCATCTTTAGCAACGTAAGTAAGTTGCTCAATGATGCCGGTTTTGGGATTGATGTGGACGAGCGATCGTATATTCCGCGCGTCGAAGATCGAGAGATCGAAGCAAAGATCATGAAGCCGCAGAACATCCCACGGTTGCTCGAATTGGGATCGCATGATGTCGGCTTTGCAGGTCACGATTGGGTCGTAGAAACCGATGCGCATATTATCGAGCTTTTAGATCTGGAATTCGATCCAGTAAAAATCGTCGCGGCGATTCCGGAGGCAATGGTTCAGACCGAATGGCGCGATCGGAAGCTGGTGGTGGCATCGGAATACGAACAGATTGCGAAGCATTATCTTGATGGCAAAAGGTATCAGTATATTTTGCTGCGAACCTACGGCGCCACGGAGGTTTTTCCACCTGACGATGCCGATATGATCATCGATAATGTCTCAACGGGAAGAACGCTGAGAGAGCACAATCTGGTTGTCATCGATACGATTCTTGCATCCTCCACTCGGTTTTACGCCAACAAGGAAGCGCTCAGCCATGCGTGGAAGCGTGAGAAGATCATGGAAATGAAAATGATCTTTCAGGCTGTGCTGGATGCCCGACAGCGAGTCATGTTAGAGATGAACGTGCCTAAGGATAAATTAGAGGCGATTGTGAAATTTTTGCCGTGCATGAGATCGCCCACGGTGGCACCGCTCTATGGCGAACAGGGATATGCCGTAAAAGTGGCAGTCAAAAAACATGAAGTCATAAAATTGATCCCGCTGCTCAAAAAATACGGCGCAACCGATATTCTGGAATACGATTTTCGGAAGGTGGTGGTATGAGAACGCCGAGACGAACCATGGCGCAGGCGAAGACCTATCAGATTTTCAACTTGGGCAGGCGTCAAAAAATCAGACTCGATTTAAACGAAAACGCCTGGGGCTGTTCCCCACAGGTGATAGAGGCGCTGGAAAATCTGTCGGCTGAGGATATTTCGCTTTACCCCGCTTATGATTCATTCATCAACCAGGTAGCCGAACATTATGGGGTTGGTCCTGAACATGTGATCATCTCCAATGGCGCCGACGATTCCATCCGCTGTGTCTTCGATGCCTTTGTGGAGGAAGGAGACGAGGTATTGTTGCCTGTGCCGAATTACGGGATGTTCGACATCTTCGGCAGAATTCGTGGCGCCAGGGTGATAGAAATTTTATATCACGACGATTTTTCATTTCCTGTGGAAGAAGTACTGGCCGCGATTTCACCCAAAATCAAGCTTATCGTGATCGTCAATCCGGCGAATCCGTTGGGAACGGTGATTTCCGAACAGGAATTGCTCCACATTCTGAGCGAAGCCGGGGATTCGCTGGTGCTGTTGGATGAGACGTACTGGCATTTTGTTGGCAAGTCCTATGTATCGCTGATTAAAAAATTCCCGAATTTGATCATCGTGCAGACCTTCTCCAAAGCGTACGGTTTGACTGGATTGCGGCTGGGAATGCTTTTTTCGGCAGCAGAAAATATTCGGCAGCTGGCAAAGGTGAATTTGCCGTTTGCCGTGAATAATCTGGCGTTGAAAGCGGGCAGTGCTGCCTTGGCCGATCAGATGTTTATCCAGCAAGTGGTCCTAAATGTCAGGATGGAAATGCACTTTCTGCAACGGGAACTGAACCAAATGGGCATCGAAACGCGAGCTTGCTCCACCAATTTTTTGCTCATGAAGGTCGGAGATCGGGCGGATGAAATTTATCAAGCACTCCAGCAGCGCAATGTGCTGGTGCGAAATTTGACCAGCTATCCTTTGCTCAAAGGCTACCTGCGGATCAGCATCGGCCGACGGGAGGATAATCTGAAATTTCTGGAGGCACTGCGGGATATTAGACCGCCAATTGCGCCGATTCAGTGAAGTTCGCTAATTGATATTGGCAACAAAGATTTGCTCCCACGGAAATGAAATGCCACAGAATTTTTCTGAATTCATTTTTGTGGAATTCCAAATTCTGTGGGAGAAATAATAACAATTTTTTAGCGATGACAATCTCCCGAGGTGTCCAGGGAAAAACTTGACTAAAAAATCAAATTCGTGCAATTCGATTCCTTAGCGAAATTCGCGGTTAAAAATTGAAGCACCAAAAAATGAGAACATCAAACATCCATCGAACCACCAACGAAACCGATATTGCCATCGAGTTGACCATCGATGGCACGGGCCAGTATCACATCCAGACGCCGATTGGATTTTTGACCCACATGCTGGAATCGTTCGCCAAACATGGACTTTTCGACATCAGCCTGAGGGCAGCGGGTGATCTCCATGTGGATCAACATCATCTGGTGGAGGATTGTGGCATTGCGCTGGGGCACGCGTTCAAGAAAGCACTGGGCGACAAGAAAGGGATCAATCGGGCAGGATATTTCGTCTATCCCATGGATGAGGCGCTGGCCGTGGTGGCCGTGGACATCGGTGGACGGCCCTATTTGCAATTTGAGGCGGAATTCAAACGACGATTCTGCGGCGAATTGGACACCGATGTGCTGGAAGATTTTTTTCAGGGATTCGCCTCCCATCTGGGCGCCAATATCGTGGTGCGCATGCCCTACGGGCGCAGCGATCATCATAAGATTGAAGCGATTTTTAAAGCCTTTGCTCGAGCCATGAAAATGGCCTGTTCCATCGATCCGCGAGCCATCGAAAACATACCCAGCACCAAAGGAATCATTGAGGATGATAGCGATTATTGACTACGGCGCAGGCAATTTGCGCTCGGTGAAAAAAGCTTTCGATTATTTAAAGGTTGAAAGCCAGATCATTTCCAGCCCTGATCAGCTGGCGGCTGCGGAAAAGATCGTGCTACCTGGCGTGGGCGCTTTTGGCGCAGCAGTGCAAAAATTGCATGAGACCCGGTTTTATGACGTCATCCGCGACTGGCTGATGGCCAACCAGCCGTTTCTGGGCATCTGTCTCGGCATGCAACTGCTATTGGAAACAAGCCAGGAATCGCCAGGCGTCAAAGGGCTGTCGATTTTCGATGGCGAAAATTTGCGCTTCGATGCGGCCAAGGTACCACAGATCGGCTGGAACCAGGTTCAGTTTCTGCGGAAATCCAAACTATTCGAAGGCATTCCCAATGGCTCATTTTTCTATTTTCTCCATGGCTATTATCTTGCGCCAAAGGATGATAGATTTGTCATCGCGTCCACCAATTATACTATCGATTATCCATCGGTCCTTGAAAAGGGAAATATCGCTGCCGTCCAATTTCATCCCGAAAAGAGCGGCGAATTGGGTTTAAAATTATTGAAGAACTGGATCGAGCAATGTTAGCTAAGCGAATTATCCCTTGCCTCGATGTGGAAGATGGCAGGGTGGTGAAAGGAATCAAATTCAGCAATCTGAAAGATGCGGGCGATCCTGTCGAGCTGGCGGCGCTCTACAATCAGCAGGGCGCCGACGAGCTGACCTTCCTTGATATTGGCGCATCATATCGCAGTCGGGAGATCATGATCGAAATGGTCGAACGGGTCTCCAGCCAGGTGTTCATTCCGCTGACGGTTGGCGGCGGCATCCGCGACGTGGCGGATATGCGACGAATTCTGAACGCGGGTGCCGACAAAGTGGCCATTTGCACGGCAGCGATCAAAAATCCTCGGCTCATCTCCGAGGGGGCCGAGAAATTCGGGTCCCAGTGCATCGTACTCTCCATCGATGCCAAGCGCAAAGGCAATTCCTGGTCAGCATACATCAACGGCGGCAGGGTCGATTCTGGGATCGATGCGCTGGAATGGGCCAAACAGGGCGAGCGATTGGGCGCCGGCGAGATTCTGTTGAACTCCATCGATATGGACGGCACCCGACAGGGGTACGATCTGGAATTGACGCGAACTGTCTCGGAGTTGGTGGGTATACCGGTCATTGCCTCGGGCGGCGCTGGCACATTCGAGCAGATGTACGAGGCGATCATAATCGGCAAGGCAGACGCTGTGCTTCTGGCATCGCTGCTGCATTATGGCGAATTCACGATTGCAGAGATCAAAAATTATTTGAAAGACAGAGGAGTCACGATCCGATGATCATTCCATCTATTGATTTGATGAACGGCAGAGCAGTTCAGTTGAAACAGGGCAAGGATAAAATGCTGGAACGGGAGGATCCCATCGAATTGGCAAGGGAATTTAACCAATACAATGAAATTGCCGTTATCGACCTCGATGCCGCCATGGGGAATGGGAGCAACGATGAAATCATCAGACAAATTTGCAGCTTTGCCGACTGCCGAGTGGGCGGAGGGATCAGAGACATTCAGCGGGCAAAAGAGCTCATCTCCTGGGGCGCATCCAAGATCATTATTGGTAGCAAGGCATTTGAGAACGATCGCATCAACCATGATTTTTTGCAAGCACTGCATTCAGCCATTGGCCAAGGACGGATCATCATCGCCATCGATGCGTTTGAGGGCGAAATCGTCACCCAGGCATGGAAACATCGGACGGGACTGAAGTTGTTTGAGGTCGTAAAGGATGTGGAGGCCTATGCCTCGGAATTTTTGTTCACCTGTGTCGAAAAAGAAGGGGGGCTGCAAGGTACCGATTTGGACACCATTCAAAAGCTTCGTCATACGACAGATTTGCAATTGACTGTGGCGGGCGGCGTGACCACAATGGATGAGATCCGACAATTGGCAGCACTGGGCGTGGATGTGCAATTGGGCATGGCAATATACACGGGAAAAATTCAACTGGCTGAGGCGTTCATCGAATCATTGAATTGGAAATCGGATCTCATTCCTACGATCACGTGCGATGAAAATGGACAGGTATTGATGCTGGCGTACAGCAGCAAAGAATCTTTGCATAAGACTTTTGATACCGGCAAGGTCTGGTACTTTTCCCGATCCCGAAATCGGCTCTGGATGAAGGGCGAGAGTTCGGGCAATATTCAGCAGCTGATCAAATTCCGCACCGATTGCGACAGCGATGCCCTGCTGGCTACGGTGCGACAAACTGGAGTCGCCTGCCATCTCGGATCTTACTCCTGCTTCGGCGACAAAAAATTTAGTCTGGCGGAGTTGTACGAGGTGATCAAGGATCGGTTTGATCATCCGACGCCGGGTTCGTACACGGCCACGCTGACCGATAAGAAAGTGAGGGAGAAATTATTGGAGGAGGCCGAGGAGGTGGTGATCGCCAAGACAAAAGACGAGATCATTTGGGAGGCCGCCGATGTATTGTATTTTCTGACAACGCTGCTGGTAAAAAGCGGGGTGAAACTCGGAGACGTGTTAAACGAGCTAAGGAGGCGCCGAAGGCAATGAAGATCGTGCACTGGAAGGATCTGGATGAGCGTTTTTTTCAATATCAAGAAATTGAGGAGATCGATTCGGTCCGGCAAATCATTCAGGCGGTCAGGGATCAGGGCGACGAAGCGATAAAAAAATACACAGCTCAATTTGATGGATTAGAGCTGGATCAATTTGTGGTTGATGAGGCGGAAATTAAAAATGCTTATCGACAAATGACCCAAGAGGAGCTTGCCGCTATCGAATCGGCAGCGAAAAATATCGAGCTTTTTGCCGCAAAGCAGAGAGAGCCATTGACCGATTTTGAATATGAAATTCAAAGCGGAGTTTTTGTGGGACAGAGGGTGATTGCCATCGAGCGGGTTGGCGTGTATGCGCCAGGTGGGAGCTATCCCTTGCCGTCCACTGTGCTGATGTGCGCCATTCCCGCCCGAGTAGCTGGCGTGGACGAGATCGTTCTTTGCTCGCCGCCCAGGTATAATGGCTCCATTCATCCCGCCATTCTCGTCGCCGCTGACATCTGCCATATTGATAAGATTTATAAGATCGGCGGGGTCCAGGCCATTGCCGCAATGGCCTACGGCACAGCGTCGATCCAGCGAGTGGATAAAATCGTGGGACCAGGGAATAAATACGTTGCCCTGGCAAAAAAAATGGTCTATGGCGCCGTGGGCATTGACTTCATTGCTGGGCCAACCGAGCTGCTGATCATCGCCGATGATCTGGCCGATCCCAAGTTAATTGCTGCCGACTTGTTGGGTCAAGCCGAGCACGATATTGATGCCGTTCCCATTTTGGTGACGACTTCTCCGGAACTTGCTCATACCGTAAATCGCGAATTGCAGCGACAACTTGCCAGCTTGTCGACAGCGGAAATCGCCCAGAAATCGCTAGACAAAAATGGCAAAATTATCCTCGTTGAAACCTTGGCTGAAGCGTTCATGATTGCCAACCAAAAAGCGCCTGAGCATCTTGAATTGCAGATTCAAAATGCCGAGGCGAACATAAATCACCTGCGAAATTATGGCTCTCTTTTTATTGGCCCTTATTCGGCTGAAGCCTTGGGCGACTACAGCAGTGGGTTAAACCACACATTGCCCACTAATCATTCGGCTCGCTATACGGCCGGTTTAAGCGTCAAAGATTTTCTGAAATTTCAGACCACGTTGCGGGTCACGCAGACTGGTCTGAGGTCGATCGGCAATACAGCGGTGGCGCTGGGAAGAATCGAAGGATTGGTGGGTCATGCGAGATCAGTCGAAATTCGAATGATAGGAATCCCACAGAAATGAATTTCAGAAGAATTTTATGGCATTTCATTTCTGGGGGAGCAAATCTCTGTTGCCATTGTCTCATCGCCAAAAGAATGCTATGATTTCTCCCACAGAATTGGAAACCCACAGCAATGAATTCAGAAAAATTCTGTAGCCCTTCATTTCTGGGGGAGCAAATCTCTCTTGCAATTTTCAATTATCGAAATTCGTCGAATTGGCGAAATTAGCGGTCTCCAATTCATATAATAGCATTAGTTGCTTAATTGATATTCCTATGAGGGCATTTCAGGATCGGCAGGTAATACCTTGGATGCGATCTGTGGTCGCTGGTATTTGGCGATCAATTTTTTGATGACTGGAACCATTGCAATCAGGATCAAAGCAACAAATAATAGCGCAAGTAAAGAATCAGGAATTTGAAAAGCATGCCCCATCAAAGCAAGCAAAAAAAACCGAGGTGCGCGGGACAGAAAAACAGCAAGCAGATATTTATGCACGGGATAGTAGGCTAGGACCACTAAAAAGCGGAGTGGGTAAAAAGGGATGGGAGTAAATCCAGCCACCCATAGGGATAGAAAAGGAACGCGATTAAAACTGTCAATTAATTTTTGAACCAGGCCGCTGTATCGAATGCGGTGAAAACTCTTCAAATCCACGATGAATTGAAATGTGGAATAATTGATCAGCTCGGTGAGCACGGTGCTGGATACGGACACCATGGTCACCAGCAGCGGTGCATAAAATTTGCTAAAATACAAATAGACTGGCTCATGGGGCACCGTAGCGATCAGAAACTGTGAGGGAAAGCTATACAGAAATAGAATCCATAAGCTGCGGCTCTGTCGAATCCCATCCGAAACTAACCATACGCTGAGCAATAATGCAACCAGACTGATTTCTGAGACAAAAATAAGAAATCGAACCTTCGATATGCGAGTTGTAGGCGTGTTCACGCGATGAAGATCTCTATTTATTTCCTCTGCTGGAGTGCGCACCATAACTGATTCGCATCAATAATTCCCCCTTTTCACAACAGTTCATTCATTTCAGTTTTTTTGAATAACTCATACAACTTGTTCTTATTGCCGAATTCAAAATATCATCTAAAACGATTTACTTATGCTTGGAAGCATTTTGGTTTTGGCTTGATTTCGTCGCTGATTCCCCTTCAGATTCCTGCATTCAGGGGAATGACATGGCTTGAAGAGATGCCACAGCTTGCACCAAATCCAGACGATCCTTTTCGGATGACTGGATCACACGCCTGTTCACCCAAAAATTCCCCGTTAGATCATGATTTTATCTTTCCGACCGATCGTCCCAGCCATGGATTCGCCATAAAACTGCTCCACGGTACATGCCACTCGTCCTCTCTTCTTCCATTCGACGAAAATTTTTTGATCATTCCATGATGATGATCATGTCGTTTAATTAGCGCCTGAACGAAAAACAGCAAATTTTGGTTCACGCTATCATTGCGAGCGGAGCGATACAATCTCTTAGCCTTATGTGACTCAATGAGACTGCTTCGGCATCCACCATTTGGCGGATGCCTCGCAATGGCCCCAAAGCCTAAAGAATACGACTTTTCGTTCAAACACCAATTACCCCCATTAGATCGATCGGAGGTTATCCTTGATCAGATATTTCACTGGCTTCTCGCAGTTGGATCGGATGCTGGTGTTGCAGGCGGTACAGGTATTGGTCTTCAGGAATTTTTCATGGATTTCTGATTGATGTTGATACCGGGTGATAATCAGGCCGCAGGGTGAAAAAGTACCATCGGGGTTGACGATAAAAAATCTCACCCCAGCTTTGCAATTGGGAATCCCACCATGCCTATAAAATTCGATCATTCGATAAAAGGTGTATTCTGATGCAAAGAAGTTCTGATATTTATGGCGTAGCGCCAGCAATTGCCGGACAATATCCCGAAATTCAACCAGATCCTCCTCGGTCAAAACATAGCTCATATCATTGGTGCGCAGCCAAGTATAGGTGCTGAAATTCACAGATACCCCCCACCGTTCGGATAGCTCAGCGATTTTGATGAGCTCGCGGAAATTATCCCGCTGCACCACACAGCTCAAGGTGATCGCTTTTCCGTTGCCAGTGTTCAATTCTTTAACCAGGGTCTCGATGCGCCCAAACAGTCCTTTCACCCCTCGGAATTCATCATGCCGCTCATCGGGATAATCCAGTGATATAGAGAATTGATCCACCCCAGCCTGCCGCAACGACTCGTAGCGTTTTTTTGTGAGCATCAGGCCATTGGTTGTCACCACAATATAAGGAGCGCGATTCGGTCGCTTCATCTGCCGAACAATTTGTTCAAGATCTTTTCGAAGCAACGGCTCACCACCTGAGATTTGGGCGACCACGGGCTGAATTTGCTGGCACAATTCCCCGAATCGCTCGGGACTGGCCAGCCTTTCCCCATGAATGATTCCCCCGAGATGACAATGCTTGCAGCGCGCATTGCAGCTATAAGTCACTTCAAAAGAGACCGTCAACGGCCGATGGCTGAAAAAATTCCTGATGCCACGTTTTGCCAGTGATAATGCACGAAATACATTCGCCATAACCAGCTTTCCCCGTCGCTAAATTCGTTTCAAATGAAATAGCCGATAAACCGAGTAGGATTTCACGATGATCAGACCAATAGCATAACAGCTCACGATCACGCTTAGGTGCGGCCACAGGATGAGAGTTAAAGTAACCACACTTGAATTGGAAAACTTTCCTCCCGGACTGTAATTCAATAAATAGACGACACGATCCACCTTGTAAAAATAGTTCGGTGAAATGATATCGTATTTGATGAACTGATAGCTGAGATAAAAATCGATGAACGCGTAATCAAACAGATAAAGTGTCGCTGGCAAATAGAGTTGAGGCCGAAAGTGCAGAAATACTACATAGAAAAAAATGATCTCAAGCCTATCTGCGATGATATCGATCTCGGCGCCCAAAATTGTCTCCTGTTTGAGCGATCTCGCATAAAAACCGTCGATAAAATCGCCCAACCAATGAACGAAAAATCCAATCAAGCAATAGCTGAAACTTTGCTCCAAAATTGCCAGGACGAAAAACAAGAGCGAAGCAATCAATCGAATGAGCGTAAGAAGATTGGCCTCGCTGTAGAAGTTTTGAGGCGCTAATGGCCTCCCTAAAGAAAATCGCAATGGTTCGGGCTTCTGATTAGGTTCGATGTGGTTTGATCAGACAATCTGAAATCAGCAATTAAGGTTGGAAATTATATTACACAAATTTAATGAGAATGTCAAGCACTTTATCAATTAATTTTTTGCGGGACATATCCCAGCGCTCTGGTTCTTTTTAGGATCAGGGCGATGGCGAGGGGGAGCGATATTAGCAGAATAAGCAGAATAATCAAATATTCATTGGGAATCTGAAACGATTCTCCCACCTGAGCAAGCAGATAATAGCGGAACCATTTTCCCACAAAAATGGCTGTCAAAAATTTTATTAGCGGATAGCGCATGACAATCGCAGTCAGATAGAACGGATCGAGCGGCAAGGGTGAAAAGCTGGTGAGTATTAAGATGAAAAAGGCGGCCCGCTGAAATGCGGCGACCATCCGCTGAAACAATTTGTTAGATTCGATTTTGACCTGCAATTCGGTTCGCGAAAAAAGCCAAGTCAATAGATAATACTCTCCCAAGGAAGCAATGGCGTTTCCAAATGCTCCTAAAGAAGCAACCAGCAACGGATCAAAACCTTTGCCCATGCCAATCACATACGGCGGTGTCGGCAAAGGAATAATAGTGCATGCCAAACTCATATAGACGAAATAGCTCGCTAATTTGCTCAACTGGCCGCCTTTAAAATAAGTATAACTCACGAGGATCATCGCCATGATCCCGATAACCCGAGCAAAGGCTAATTTCGTTCTTCTACCTATCGTGATGCGATGAATCATTGAATATGCCTGATCATTGTTCAAGACCATCATGACATTGAAAATGCGTTAACTTGTTAATATTTGGCCGTGGTGGTTCTGCGATCCTTCTCCGATGGATAGGCCACTGCATATAAATTTTTCCCAGCGTGCTTCCGATTGATCAATAGGAGCAAGGATGAAGCAATGAGCATTTTTATTTGACGAAAGAAGTCGAATTCAGCAAAAATTTTTGTGGAACATGAAGAGCGCTATTCTCACAAAATTAACATTGAAGGCCATGTTGAAAGCCATGCGTGCTCTTGCTTGTCTAAATTCGGGATAAAAAGCAGGAAAAATTAGAGCGGCGAGCGGTTAGAGGCGAGAGATAAACCATCTTCTACAAACAGCATAAATTAGCCGCCAATCCGATTCAGGACGAAAGGCCGCCATCCGCAAATGGAGCGGGCTGCGGCTGTTTAACCTATTGGGTCATGGATCCATCTCTTTATTCATTGTAGCGAAAAATCCCACTTGATTTGCCGATTCACCGATCTTCTCCTGGCTAAACAACATCTATTCGCCTTCGTAGCAAATCCGAGCCAGGCATCAGATGCCTTATTACCTTATCGGGCAGATGATGCCTCCGAAAAATAAGCGAATAAGATTTCATATTGCCGGGATATCAAAGCGGAATAAATTGAAATAGTGCTTGAACGAAAAGTCCAAATTTTTTTGGTCTTCTGGTCATTGCGAGGTGTCCGCAAACTGGCGGATGCCGAAGCACTCTTATCGAATCACATAAAGCTAAGAGATTGCTTCGCTCTGCTTGCAATGACAGCCTCAACTAAAATTTGTCGTTTTCGTTCAGGCACTTAATTGCTTTAAGGGATTTTATTGATTCAGCTAAACGTTGACAACGAAAACAAGCTCGTACGAAACGAATCTGGTTGCTTGCTTGGTTTGAATAATTCAGCACCAGAAATCTCGATCAATACGCCACAAGATCATTTGACCTGGTCTCATGGCTTCGATACAGCGGGTATTTGCCAGCATAATTCTTATCTTTTGCTGTTTAGCTATTTTTGTGGTTAAATCTCATACCGCAAGCTCATGACCAAGCTTCGGCCGGGGGAATAAACACCGGAGCCATGCTCCTTATAAGTCTCATCTAACAGGTTTTCCACGATCAAATGGATCGTAAGTCGATCCAGCATGGACGCAGTGCAACGAAGGTTCGCCGTGGTCCACCCAGGCGTACCGCCATAAGGGATGCGATTGTCATCGATATCTCGGCTTGAAAGGCGATCTTGTTTAGCCGCGGTACGAATAAAAGCCTCGATCGAAATTCGGTTCGAGGGCAAAAATTGGATCCCAGCCAAACCCATCAATGGCGGGATCCGGCTCAGTGGTTCATCGAACGTGACATCTTGACCATAAGTCCAAAACGCCCAGCCTCTCACATTCCAGCGCGGCGATATTTGAACCATCCCATCCACCTCCCAGCCAGTGATGTACCCCTTTGCCACATTTCGTTTCTGAAAAACATCGGCTTCACAGACATCGCGGATGCCATTGCCATTTTCATCATAAAAGTCGAGACCTTGATAGTTGCCGCGGTAGCGATCAATTAAGTCGAAAATTCGGTTGTAGAAGATAAATAGAGAGCCGCTCCATAGCTGCTGGTTAAATTTCACTCCGATCTCCGTATTATGACTTGTTTCTGGCAAAAGTCCTGGGCTTGGCGCATCCACGCCGGCATTGGAGACCTTCAACACGACCGTATCATTGAAATTCGGCGCGCGAAACCCTTTGGCATATCGGGCAATTAGATTCACCCCCAACGCAGGCTTGTAACTGATGCCAGCCGTGCCCGTCCAATCATGATACTCGTCCTCAAATTTGCCAAATAGTTCCTTTAAATTTGAAGACAAAGCCACATAGCTCCATCTTAACCCGACGGTCAAATCGAATTGAGGGCTAAACACAATGTCGTCATTCACGAACAGGCCGAACGATCGATAGCGGGATCCGTCTGGGTAATCCCCGCGCAGCGCGGTGATAGCACCATCTTTCTCTTGCACGCGCCGGCTATGGATGTTGTCCCAATAAAATTCATATCCATAGCTGAGCACATGCCGGTTGTTCCAAATGGAATTCACCTGAAGATAGGTGCCTATCGTTGTGAGATCATTCCGGTTCCGGGTAACGGTGCTGCTACCGGTTTTTTGCTCTATCGTACCTTCTGCTTCGAACTGATAGGACCAGTTCCATTTGATTGAGCTGACCCATCGCAAAGCCATAGGTTGGGAACGGAGCGTCATAGCAAAAAGATATCGATCTTGTGGGTCATAGAGATAGGTCTGATAATCGCCAGGCAAGAACTCTTTGGTAACGTATTTGTCAAACCGGGGCACTCTGTCCTGTTGAACGGTGAGGGCATCCAGTTCCAGGGTGGTGGTCGAATTGACAAGCCAGCCCAATTTGGCATTGGCGTTCCATTCCCAATACCCCGTGGGGTGCTGTCGACCAATTTTGCCCCCAGCGGTTAAGTCGCCGAACTTTTTCGCACCAAGTCCAGCCGCCAGAATCAATTTATCCTGGCGCGTTTGCCACGCAGCGTGTACTATCCGGGCTTGATCCGCTGTGGCGTAGCGACTGGAAATCACCAGATGGAAAGGCGATGGAGGAATTGTATCGAACGAAAGCTCGGAAATCATGTTCACTACGCCACCGATCGCATCAGAGCCATACATGACCGAGCCTGGTCCTTTGGTAACCTCAATCCGATCCAAAGATTCGATATTTATGGTGTTCATATATTGATTTGCGCCGAAGCGAAAGGTCGGCTTGTTCAACCGAATGCCATTATAGAGCAACAACACATCTTTGCCGATCATGCCGCGGATGATGGGAGCGCCATGCCCAGCGGTGGTCTTCTGGACGAGGATCCCTGAGATTTCCCGCAGCGCATCAGCCGTATTGGGCGAGGTGCGCATGGCAATTCGATCCCGGGTGGCAATGGCCACATTCATCTGACTGCGAAATACCGTCTCCACATGCCGGCTCGCCGTGAAAGTCACTTCTTCCAGCTTTATGATTTTCGGCATGAGCAAAATATTAAGCTTTTTGGTCTCACCCGACTTCAGATGGAGCGGAATCGCTTTCGTCTGATAGCCAATATGGCTGATTACGAGCTCTGTTTGTCCAATCAATGCAGCTTCAATGACGAATCTGCCGTTCTGATCCGAGCTGGCACCGATCGACGTCGCCCGAAAATAGATGTTGGCACTGGCTATCGGAGCGTGTGACGTCTCGTCGATGACCGTGCCAGTCACCCGAGCGGAATTGGCCGAACCAGCCTCTGCAAGCAGTGGGCTGAACCAAGCACCACTCACCCAGAAAACCAGCAAGAGATAAATCGCCCGATTGACCGTGAGTTTTTTGTAGCCGAGAAACATCGTTTTGCCTCTTCTTTCTTTTGATATTTTCTATTTCTTTGCCATCTGTGGTTCCATGGTCCAACCATTCGCGGAGCATATATCGGATGCGCCATTTGGATCGAATGATATCGTTGCCAGATGTCGAAAACACGATCTCTTATCGTTCCGATGAACAACCGCCGGATGGAAATCGTGTTTGAACAAATACTGCAGGGCATCTTATCTGAAGATCTTTTTTCATCATACGGTCAATGTCGAACCCGCTGGATCCGTCGATTCAGCTCTTCCAACAAGGTGCTATCATTTCGGGCAGCCTCCAATCGTTTGAGCTTAACAATTGAGGAATCGCGTCTAAAGAGATAATAATGTGCATCAATAAACGACCGCATTAACTCCTTGTCCACCAGGGAACGATATTCATAAACGCGATTGCGTCGATTCTGCGGGCTCATCTCTATGAGCACGCCAAATGCATTAAACTCATTCCTTGGCGAGACGATTTTGCGGCTCACCAACCCTTTCCGCGTCATTCCTTCCAAGAGCTGATTTAGATCCATCATGGTAATGTTCAAAACCGTATCCAAACAGGAATAGATTGTTGTGTCCTGGACATTCTCCTTTGTCCAAAGAATCTCCAGCACAGCCATTTCCTCCCGAGTGGGCAAAAAATAGTTGCGAAACGGAAGTGGCTTCGGCTGAGGTTCCTGCGGATCGATGGGGGTTATTGGGATCAGCATCGCACTCGGTCCCAGCTGCCAGGGAGAACTGTAACGATCCGGTGGCTTATGAAATGCATCATAATTGATCGACTCCTCGGGTCGAGCAGAGCGATACTGGCTTCCAACATCAAAATATAGGCGTTGCTTATCTTCGGAAATTCGCGGAAGCAGAGGCAAAGCTTTCAATGGTGGTTTTGGTTTCTTTCGCAAGACAACGGAGGCCTGGCTTGTATCGACGCTCAAGGTGTCGCGCTGAAAATTGTGGGAATGTATCGGTTGAGCGTGAGCCAGACAAATGAGTAGGAATTGAACGAGAAGTATCGAAATCAATTTTGTCATCGCGAACCCATCCGCATCTCAATTGCCAGTTTCAAGATGTATCATTTCCGGGATTTGTCAAAATTTTTTATGCACGATGCACTTGCCACCAATTTTTCCATGCGTTCTGGGAAGCTGGGCGTTTTGGATTTCGAGCGCCAAAATTCATTCAATCATGGCTGCACCAGTTTCACTTCAACACTTTTTTTCAGCAACAAGTTCTATGCTTTTTCTCCAAACAGATCGATGCACCTTTTGGCCCAAATTTTCATCTAAATTTTAAACCAAAATGATGATTGTTAGTTCAACGGATGAATAAAAAATCTGAAAGGACCATGTATGGAAATGGAGATTGTGTTCCCCGGTGGTAAAAAAGTCGATGCAGTATTCAATGGCTTTCGCATCAAAACGGATCAGCCCAGGATGAGCGGAGGCGAAGGCTCTGCGCCAGCGCCGTTCGATCTTTTTCTGGCCTCCATTGGTACCTGCGCTGGGATCTATGTTTTAGGCTTCTGTCAACAGCGTGGCCTGCCGACCGATGGCTTGAAAATCGTTCAGCGTATGGAATACGATCCAATCAAGCGCGGGATCGGCGCCATCACGCTCGAAATCCAACTCCCGGATAATTTCCCGGAGCAATATAAAGACGCCGTCATTCGTTCAGCAGAACTGTGCGCCGTCAAGAAGCATATTCAAGATCCTCCGGCGTTTCACATTTATACCACAGTCGCAGATCAGGCATAATTGAACAAGGGAATTTCATCGGGCGAATTGGATCAAAAAGGGACGGACCAATCTGAGAATTGGGTTGCTGAGGATGGGCGAACAGGGATTCTGTTTGTCATCCATCCTCGGACCCTTTTTTGACCAAAAAATCGAAAATGACTTTTATCACCATTATCATTCCCTGATAATTCGAACCCCAATCGGCCAATGTCAGCGTTCCTTAGATGATTGGATCGGTCAAAATAAATTTGGTAGTTGAATTCGCGACAAATTGATGACGACCACGGTCACGATAGAGGCGTTCCAGGTGAGCAAAACATTTGTAATTGAAGAAATGCATATTTTGATGAAATGAAATTTAGGAGGCGATTTTGAAATTACAGGCGGTCCTGTTTGATCTGGATAACACCCTCATTTTATTTGAAGAGCTGGTATTTTTTAAACATTATAGCCAGAAACTTTATTCTGTTTTTGCCGATGTAATGACCCCTCAGGAATTTTCCGAACGTTTGATCCGATCCACTCAGATGATGGTCAACAATGATGGGCAAATGACCAATGCGGAGTATTTCATTCATGATTTTGCCCGTGGCACTGGTGTCGACGAGCGACAATTATGGCAACGATTTGCGGATTTTTATGATCGGCAGTTCGAGCAATTCCAATCGTTGATGCAGCCACACGCCGATGCCAGACAAGTCATGCAATTCATCCAAGCTAAGGGCTTAAAAACCGTCATTGCTTCCAATCCCATGTTTCCAACCAATGTTCAACTCATGCGTTTGCGCTGGGCCGGATTGGGGGATCTTTCCTTCGATCTAATCACCAGCGCTGACAACACAACCTACGTAAAACCTCGCCTCGAGTATTACCAACAGATTTGCGACAAAATTCAGGTACCACCAGCAGGGTGCCTGATGGTCGGCAACGATCCATTCAACGATATGATCGCATCGAAGATCGGCATGAAGACCTATTTGACAACCGATACGAACCACCTATCCATCGAATTGAGCCGCGAACTCGCAAAAGCTGCCAACTTGGAAATGCCCAAGCCGGATTTCAGTGGATCGCTGGGACAGGTTATGATGGTGATCGATCAATTGACCGACAACGAATAGTCTTTCGAATCGTGCTTTCTTGATAGGAACTTCGATTGCAGAAAAATATAAGCCGCCATCAGCCTAAAAGAGGTGCGATATAGATTCAACACTGCGAGGCAAGGATGGAATGGAATTGATCTCCAGAACAGCGCTGACTGATTCTCGCATGGCTAAAACGCCAAATTTTTATTTCAGTGACATTCTTCGCCGGACTGATCGATAAAACACTAGGCCAAAAGGACTTTTTTGCATCGAAAATGAATATGTTTGTTGCAGCGAGTAAGTAGCTACTTCAGCTCGAATACCAGCACCCGATCGTTGTCCAGCACAAATATTCGTTGCTGAAATGCCGCCACATCGACGGGCTGCTGGAACGTGCCGATCTGGGCTGAGATTTGCGACCAGGCAAGAACCAATTCCCCGTTGCTTTGGAACACAGCGACCCGTTTATTGCCCGTATCAGCGACCAACAATCGCTTCGAGGCATCGCAAAAAATGCCCTGGGGTTCTTTCAAAAAATTGGTGCCGATCTCCGTCAAATAATTGCCGAAATAATCGAAGACCAGGATCTTATTGGCGCGACCATCCGAGACATAAATGCGATCGTCTCGGCTAATTGCAAGTTGGACTGGCTGCACCAGCCGGCCTTGACCCTCAGCTAGGCCCCCAAAGCTGATCTCTGGCAGACCAAATGAATTGAGCTTGAGCAAACGGATATTTTCTCCGTCAATAATAAACAACTCGCCATGGATCGAGCTGGCGATGCTCTTGGGATAGCCAAACTGCACAGAGCTCTCCCAGTTCTGGTTCGAATACAACGAGGAAATGTAGTTCAAATCTTTATCATACCGCTCGATGCGATGATTATGATAATCGGCCACAAAAATATCCAGCACGGTGCTGGCATGAATATCGAATGGCAAATAGAACTGCTCTTTTCCCCAGCCAAAACCGCCGACGACTTTGAGCAGCCGACCATCCCGGTCAAACTTCATGATCCGATGGTTGCCGGTGTCCGCGATATATATCGCACCCGTTAAATCGATCGATAGCGCTCTGGCCTGCTTCAATTGGACGCTGGAGCTACTATCGCCAACCATCGTATAGAGGTAAATTGCCTGCGGAGATGATGCCTTTTGGGCAAAGACAGCCCAATTGGATATCATCATTGCCATGATCAGACCGAATATTCTGCTCCCATTCATCGCACCAGCTCCCAAAAAATTCCAAGTCCTATTCTTATACCAAGCCAGCTGATTGAAACATGATGTAATTCAGCACAAAATACATTTTTCTGCCCAAATATGCAATAAATAATTTTGATGTAATAACTGGAAAATCCAGATGAAAACGAAACATTCGCTCTGTCCGCTGGTTAGATGAACATGAGTGAAATCGAGTCCCATTTCATCGAAAAAAATGCATTTTTTGAACGATACAGGACGGTTGCGGCGCAGGCATCGGATGATCGTTTTGCCAATCCCATGGGCTTACCATTCATGTGGCTGCGTTTTCAACCATGAACGCGGTGCAAATTTTCTCTAATTTGGAGGACCAAAATCATGCGGAGCCATGACGTTGATTATGAGATTTTCGGCGACGATATGCAAGTGGTAGAGATCGAGCTGGATCCTGAAGAGACGGTGATCGCCGAGGCTGGGGTAATGAACTGGATGGAAGACGGTATTGAATTCGAAGCGCGATTAGGAGATGGCTCAAAAATGGATCAGGGGCTGTTGGACAAGATATTTGGCGCTGCGATGCGCACGATCAGTGGCGAATCGCTGTTTATGACTCACTTCACCAACATCAGCCATGTCAAACGCCGAGTGGCTTTTGGTGCTCCGTATCCGGGGGAGATCATTCCTGTTGATCTTTCGCAGCATCACAACGAACTGCTGTGTCAGAAACATTCCTTCCTCTGTGCGGCGAAGGGAACCCAAATCAGTGTTGCGCTGGTGAAGCGGTTCGGCACGGGGTTATTTGGCGGAGAGGGATTTATTTTGCAGCGGCTCCGCGGCGATGGCTTGGCGTTTATCCATGCTTGCGGCACGGTGATAAAAAAGGAGCTATATAACGAGGTGTTGCGCGTCGATACGGGCTGCATCGTCGCGTTCACCGCCGGCATCGATTATGACATTCAGCGCGCGGGCAGCCTGAAGTCCATGTTCTTCGCTGGAGAGGGGATGTTCCTGGCAACGCTTAGCGGCATTGGCACGGTGTTCCTCCAAAGTCTGCCGTTTTCGCGCATGGCTGATCGCATCATTCGTTCAGCCCCATCCATGAGAGGAAAGCAACGCGAGGAGGGATCGCTATTAGGCCGCTTTGGCGACATGGCGGACGGGGACAATCGGTAAGTTTTCAGGCAATCGCGTTCTGCGCTAATGAGGAATTCTACCTGTCCATCCCACAGGAAGCGGTTTTGCGGGACATCAGGCAATCGTCAGATGCGGTTGGTATCTTTGCTGCCAGAGATTTTTTTTATTTATCTGAGGATCCGTATCTTGTGAAGGGCCATCGGCGTCTGCCAAAGAACCACCATCCTTCCTCACTCAATCGATTGGGTTGATGCCAATGGACGAAGCTGGGACCGCCTGCCATTCAATGGCGATTCGATGAAGGAATATTGCCTGTCACTTTGTTGTCATCGAAAGCGCCCATCCAAGAACCTGATTCGACAAGATTCTTTGATCTTCGAAATGAAAGCTGGTAGAAATAATCTTCTGCCCGTCTTTCCTTCTGAGCACAAATTTGGTGTAGCATTGCCAGTCTCTCGGAGAAATTGGTTGACAGGGTGACCTGCTCATAGCTATCGGAACTTGTTGGGCTTGTCACAGAGTATAATGGGACGTAAAAAATTATCTGTAAATCCGTGGACTTATGATCTCCAAACGACTTCATTTCACAGGTAGTTTAGGCTATAAGCTGAGCGCATTGTTAGACCTCCCAGATCGAGGGGCTCCTATCGCTTATGCGATCTTTGCCCATTGTTTCACCTGCAATAAAAATTATAAGATTTTCAATCATGTCAACCAGACGTTGACCGAAAACCTGATCGCAGTGCTTCGTTTTGATTTCACGGGATTGGGAGCAAGTCAGGGCAGCTTTGCCGATACCAATTTGTCGTCCAATGTGGGCGATATTTTGGCGGCAGCGGAATTTTTGGATGTCAATTATGAGGCGCCCCAATTGCTGATCGGCCATTCTTTCGGCGGCGCGGCAACGATCCATGCAGCCCCCAAAATATCGTCCTGCGCTGCGGTTGTCACCATCGCCACCCCAGCGGATGTTTCCTCCATTCGTGCCTTGCTGTTAAGCAAAAAAGCCGAACTGGAACGAAATGGAGAAGCCATGTTTTCTATCTCTGGCCGCGATTACCGCATCAAGCGACAGTTTCTCACCGATCTGGAGCAAATCGATCTTGCCAGAGCAATTCGAATGTTGAACAAGCCCATACTAATCTGTCACTCGCCGCAGGATGAACTGGTCGATATCCAAGAGGCTTATCGGCTATTGCAATGGGCCAACCACCCAAAAAGTTTGCTCTCGCTCAATGGTGCCGATCATCTGGTCTCGAACGAACAAGATGGCCACTATCTTGGCGCTGTCATCGCAGCCTGGGCGAGCAAATATCTTAAGTCTCATTGACCCATTTTATAGAAAGGATGCAATATGAACCACTCTCGCTCTATCGTTCTATGGTCCTTCCTGGTGGGGGGACTGTTGTTGGTCTCGATTTCTCTATTTCGTTGTGCCACACTGCAGCAAATTGCCGCTATTCAACAGCCCACCGTGGACGTCCAGAATGTGCGGTTAACCGGCATGAGCTTCGAGGCACTCAATCTGGCGTTCGATCTCAAGATCACCAATCCGAACCCCATCTCTGCTACGTTAGCTGGATTCGATTATGATTTTCAGATTGGCGACGCTTCGTTCCTGAAAGGCAATCAGGAAAAGCAGCTCACACTTCAGGCCCGAGGCGAAAGCATGTTGGAGATCCCGCTGACGATCAATTTTAAAGATCTCTACAATACTTTCCAGACCCTAAAAAATCAGGATAGTTCAACATACAAATTGATCTGCGGGCTCTCGTTCAACCTGCCGTTATTGGGGCCCACTCGCATCCCGGTCAGCAAATCGGGCAGCCTGCCCAATCTGAAATTGCCAGACATCTCGATCAGCACTTTGAAGCTGAACAAAATATCGCTCACTTCAGCCGATCTGGAGTTGAAATTGAACCTGAAAAACGCTAACACGTTCAGCCTGCTGCTCAATCAATTAAATTACGATTTTGCGGTCAACGGCAAGACCTGGGTGAAAGGGCTCACCCAAAAACAGATGGAGGTGAAGGAGAAAGGCGTGAGCACGATCGCTATTCCCATTTCGCTCAATTTCTTGGAGATGGGTGCAGCCATTTACCAAATGATCACTGGGAACCAGAAGCTGAATTATCATTTGACCGGCAATGTCGATCTGAAATCATCACTGCCGCTGTTGGGTCAGGTCAATCTGCCGCTGGATCGTGCAGGAGAGATCAGCATTTCACGATAGCGCTCTCGGGATGTATTTCTGGGTCAATCGATCCAAAAATCTGCCCTATGGACTCACTCGTATCCATCAAAAAGTTGCTTATTGGTGTTGGCAATTAAATAGAAGCACGGATTCCATCCGATGAGCCGAATGGAATCCGTGCGGGATCAGGTTCGTGTCAGATAGGCGACGAGCACGCCAATTACCAGGGTGACGCAGCAGCCGAGGAACACATACCATGGCCAGAAGAAATGCAGCGGCTGAGCAAAGCGGATGAGCGAGACAAAACCGATGAACAGCATGGCCAAAATGATCTGTTCGCGCCGGTCGTTCAATTTCATGAAGATCCAGATAAATGCCATGACCAGAACGCCGATGATGGCATATTTGGGGACGCCGGTAAAATTTCTGGCTGAGATAATGATCCATGACATAAAAAAGATGGCACTCCATTGGGCGATCAGCGCCGCGTTCTCCCGTACCTGTTTGAAAAACACTCCCAAAAGAAACGTCCCCAGCAAACCACCATAGGTGAACGAAGCGATTTCCAACCCAAGCTCGACCACGGGATTGGTTTTATTCTTAAACAGCATCGCTCCACCAATAAAAATAAATCCCCATACGGCCGTCATCAACCGAGAGATAAATAGGTCTTTTCTTGGGGCGTTCCCTTTGCCAAAGCGCGTTTTATAGATGTCGAGCACAGAAGACGAGGCCAAGGAATTCATCGAACCGCTGAGGGTGGACATGGCCGCGGCAAAAATCCCGGCGATAATCAGGCCAGAAATCCCCGGCGGCAAAGCCTCCACAATAAATTTGGGGAAGATCTCGTCAGAGCTGGTGACAAAGCCGGTGCCTTCGCCCACCGGCTGACCATGATAAAAGGCATAGAGCATTAGGCCAAGGGTCAGAAACAAGGCGAACTGAAGCATGATCAGCACACCGCTGGTGACGAGCGCTTTCTGGCTTTGCTTCAAATTATTGCAGGTCAATAATCGTTGCACAATGAGCTGATCCGTGCCATGAGAGGCCATAGAGAGAAACATGCCCCCTACCAGGCTGGTGATGAAATTGTATCCGGTCTCAAAGAACTCCCGCCAGTTATTGCCCCACTCGAAATTGAACACTTGAAATTTGTTCTCTGGTTGCGCTGCAGCGATTACATCCTGCCAGCCATGGGGCAAATGGTGTAACAGAAAGATACCAGCCACGATCGCCCCGCCAAGATAGATAATCATTTGAATGACATCGATCCATACCACCGCGCGAATGCCTCCTAGATACGTGTAAATCACCGTCAGCAATCCGATGACAGCAATCGACACCGGATAATTCCAGCCCGTGATCACGGACAGCGGAATTGCCGTGGCAAACAGTCGAACGCCATCAGCCAAAAGTCGTGTGATCTGAAAAATGACGGAAGATAAGTTTCTCATCCGCAATCCAAATCGAATGCCCAAAAATTCATAGGCAGTGGCGAGCTCACCTTTATAATAAGCTGGCAAAAAAATAAAGCTAACGATAATTCGGCCCAGCAGATACCCGAACGTGAGCTGAAGAAAATTCAGATTGCTCACATACGCAATGCCCGGGATGCTGATAAAGGTCAGCGTGCTGGTCTCCGTGGCGACCACTGAAAAACATACTGCCCACCAGGGCAGATTCCGACTCCCCAGAAAATAATCTCGCGTGTCCTTTTGATATTTGCCGAACCACGATCCGAGGATCGTCACACCGATGAGATAGAAAATCAGAATACCATAATCCAGCAGGGTAAAACCCATGTCCACTCCTCAATAATTTGATTTGAAAATAAGGCGAGATATGAACGCATTGCTGTTGCAAAATACGGAATTCAATTCGCTCGACTCATTCCTGCCATGCAGGAATCTCTTTATTGATACTTAAATCAGATAGAACAGAAGTCGCCTGTCCGCCAGTTACTCGAGGAAGCGACATTTCAGCCTGTTTTAGGAATATTGCAACGAAAAGAGTGCGATCCTCTTCCAGGCTGCGAAAGAATTAAGTCTATAGTTGTTATTTCGAACCGATATAGTGGATGAAATCGGCTAATTTTTTTCATCCGGAACGGACGGTGTGAAAATGGCCGATTTTTCCGCCACTCTGAACGAAGCAAAAAGGAATGAGGATTCCCTATCGCACAACGACATGGTCTGTCTACCAGACCCCCCATTTCGTTCGGAACAGCTCTTTTATGAATCAATTTGACCTTTTCATATCATCTGTCCGATGAAAGTAGAGCTGTGGGGCCCAGCCAACGAACCGGGATCCTTTTGCCGGGCCCTTCAAAACTATCTGGCCCCCGGGTTAGAGATGAACGGAAAGTGAGAAAATTACAAATTGTCCTTTTGTGAATCGAACAAAGCACAGATCAATCATCCCACATCACCGGACTTCATTGCAACTCCGTAGCCACATGGTCAATCTGGCACTGATCAATGGAAAAATGATATGATCTCTCGGTCTGCCAGTATCTGGACAAATAAAAAATTAAGCCGGCTGATAGTATCTGTCGGTTGGAGAAGGCCAGGATCTACCAGCGCTGAGAACCTCCTCTCGCTGGAGGCAATGCCTGGCTCCCCGATTTTGAACCTAATAAGATAGAAATAAATCCTCAAAAAGCAAGAGGAATTTGCAGCAAGGGGCCAGGCAAACGGCGCCATCGATTAAAAATTTTGTGAAACACGCAAAAAAGGTATTGACAAAATCTGCGAAAAGCATTATATTTCACTCCCAAAATTAAAGCCAACTGACGTGATCAATTGACCGACATTTCCCCCCTCGACGATTTGCCAGCCTGCGAGAGTGATCAGCAAGCTTAAGCTGAAGCGATCGCTGTTGATAGAGTTGAAAATATGGAAACATAAGAATATAGATCAAAAGCGTGAATGAATTTTGAAATGGAGTGAGCAACTATGGCAACAATTGACAAGAAAAAAGGGATCATTGCGATCCTGACGGGTGGCGGCGATGTGCCGGGCCTGAATCCTGCGATTCGGGCGATTACCATTCGAGCAATTCGCGAAGGTTTTCAAGTGATCGGCATTCGCCGCGGCTGGGCTGGGATGATCGATATTATTCCAGATAAAGATGCGGACAACAGCGAAAATTTTCTGGTGCTGACGGAAGAGATGGTGAATAAAGTTGGACGGACCGGGGGTACTTTTCTGCACACTTCTCGAACCCGTCCCAGCCATGTCCCGGCGGAAAGGGTTCCAGAACACCTCAAAGATAAATATAAAGACAAGACCAATGATCTAACTCCAGAGGTACTGAAAAACCTGGATTTTCTTGGAGTCGACTATCTAATTCCCATTGGCGGCGATGATACCTTGAGCTATGGGGTGCGCTTGCATAACGAAGGGGTAAAAGTGATCGCCATCCCCAAAACCATGGATAACGACGTGCCTGGCACCGATTATTGCATCGGATTTAGCACGTGTGTCACGCGAACCATCGAGATGACACATCGGTTGCGGACCTCGGCTGGCTCGCACGAACGCATTCTGGTCATCGAAGTGTTCGGTCGATACGCTGGTTTCACAGCGCTGTTGCCCACCATGGCTGGTGCCGCCAATCGCTGCGTGATTCCAGAATATCGGTTCAATATAGAGCGATTAACCGAGCTGCTGGTAGCGGATCGCTTCACCAACCCCAGCCATTATTCCGTGGTGCTGGTTTCCGAAGGCGCAAAGTTCGAAGGTCTGGAGGAAATGGTGTTCCAGAGTCATGAAACAGATGCCTATGGGCACAAAAAATTAGGCGGGATTGGCGATATCATTTCAGAAAAGATCAAAGAACTGTCGCCGAAATTTAATCGCGGCAAGCGCATCAACGTCATTAATCAGCGGCTGGGGTACCTGGTCCGCTGTGGTGATCCGGATGCGTTAGATTCCATCGTTCCCATGGCCTATGGCAACCTGGCCTTGGATCTGATCCTGGATGGCGCCCATGGGCGAGTCACCATTTTGAACAACGGCCGCTATGATAACGCTCCCATCGAGGTCGTCACCAGCTATAAAAAGGTCGTCGACGTCGAGAAATACTACAATACCGATCGGTTGCGACCGCACTATAAACGGTTCGAGTCTAAACCGCTGTTCATTATGGCCAGCGATTAAGCTCGGCCTAAAATGGAGCTGAATATAGCAATCCCGATGTTGAAAATTCAGCATCGGGATTTTTTTTAAATATGTTCTCAAAAAAAGACCATTCGGAATGATACCACCTCTTTTTCTGTGCCAGAACTCTTTGGTAGTGAAATCAAATTTTTCTGCTGATAAATAGGAATCCTCCTGCCAAGAAAGTACCCAGAAAAAATCTCCGATGGATTTCACATCTGAGGGCGAAAAATCATATTTTTGACATGAGTGTTTTGCTAAGTAATTTGCTGTTTCGGCTAAGCGATCAGCGTCATCCTTCCCGCAGCATTGGAATCTCATAAAATGGCTCTTAAATATGAAATCACATGAGAGCTATTTCTGAAAAGGTTCAATTCAGACGGGAAAACGCTTCGTGGAACGATTCTTTATTAGACAATTCTGTTTGCCGCAAACTGGAGTTTCGTTCATCTAAGCGAGTCGTATTAATCTCTTGACATTTATCCGTCAATTTCGTATTTTTCACCTTCTTTTTTGAGAATAGATGACCAAGGAATTTGAGGGAATCATGCTGAAGCCGATGGAAGCGATGACGCCGGACGATTATTCCGCCCTGGGATTGAAAGCCGGTTTGGAGATCCATCAGCAATTGACCACGGAGAAGAAGCTCTTCTGTCGCTGCCCGGCTGGGCGATATAGCGAAAGATATGATGCTGAAATCTTGCGGCACATGCGGCCGACGTTGTCCGAACTGGGCGAATACGACGGTACAGCCTTGATGGAGTTCAAAACAAAAAAGGAAATCGTTTATCAGCTCAATAAGGACACGGTGTGCACGTACGAGATGGATGATGCCCCGCCATTTGAGCTGAATCAGCAGGCGCTGGATATTGCGCTGGAGATCACGCTGCTGTTGCACTGCAATGTCGTCAGCGAGCTGCACATCGCACGCAAGCAATATTTGGATGGTAGCATCCCCACTGGCTTTCAGCGCACCACCATTCTGGGGATCGATGGATGGATCCCCTATAAAGGTCGCAAGATCGGGATCATCCAATTGGGGTTGGAAGAGGACGCCTGTCGGGAAGTGAGCGACATCGGCCATGTGCGCACTTATAAGACCGATCGGCTCAGTATGCCGTTGATCGAGGTGGTCACTTATCCGCACATGAAGACGCCGCAGGAGGTGGCTGAGGTTGCCCATGTGATTCGGCAATTGACCCGGAGCACGGGGAAAGTGAACCGCGGCATCGGCGCCACGCGGCAAGACGTCAATGTAAGCATCGAAGGGGGCACCCGGGTGGAGATCAAGGGCGTGCCGCGAATTCCGCTTATCCCACAACTGGTCCATAATGAAGCTGGCCGGCAAAAAGCACTATTGGAGATCCGCGAGCTGCTCCGGGCGCGCGGCCTGAGTCCCGAAAATTTCAAACCCGAATCTTTCGATGTGACGGATATTTTGAAAGCCACGAGTTATCTGCCCATTAAGCGTTTTGGCAACGGTCCGATAAAAATCAAATGCGTCCGGCTACCGATGTTTTTGGGCATTTTGCGTTATCCCACCCAGCCAGGCACCAATTTCGCCAAAGAAATTTCCGATCGCGTGCGGGTAATTGCCTGTCTGGACAAAATTCCCAACATCATCCACTCAGATAGCGATGATGAGACCATTGGCAGCGCGAATTGGATGAAAATTAAAAAGCAATGCCATTGCGAGCCCACGGACGCGCTGGTTGTGGTTTGGGGAGAGCCGCGGGATGTCGACACCGCCGTGCAGGAGATCGCCATTCGAGCCCGTGAGGCCATCATCGGCGTGCCCAATGAAACGCGACAAGCATTGCCCGATGGAACAACCGGCTTCGAGCGCATCCTGCCCGGGCCGGATCGCATGTACCCAGATACCGACCTGCCTCCGATCGCCCTTTCGAATGAGCGCATCGCCCGCATTCAGGCAAATTTGCCGCCCGCCCCTTGGGAACGACAGCAACGCTACGCCGCGTCTGGCTTGCCCGATTTTATGATCGATCAATTGCTGCTTTCCGGAAGGGCAGATCTATTCGATCAATTGACCGAGCGATTCCAGACGCCCCCCATGTTCACGGCTGTTTGCCTCACTCAACTTTTAAAACATCTCAAAAGAAAGGGGCTACCGATCGCTCGGCTAACAGATCACCACATCATGATACTATTTGAGGCGCTTCAAAAACAACAAATCGTGCCAGAAGCTATCCCAATAATTCTCGAACAATGGCTGAGCCATCCTTCCAGCTCGATCGAATCGTTGCTGGCGCAGTATCAAATCGTAAACCACAACGAAGTCCGCCAAATCGTCCACAAGGTGATTGAACAATTTGGTGGCGAGCCGATGGCTGATCCCACCAAACGATTTTCATATCTGATGGGCAAGGCCATGATCCAACTCCGCGGCCGTGTGCCAGGCAAAGCGGTTGCAGCATTTTTGAGAGATCAACTCTCTGGGCAGAAATGAACAATCATAGCGTTCAACAGCAAAAGCGTTTATTGCTTGGGTCAATTCGCTCAATCATTTTCAAAGGTGACAATTGGCAATTTATTCCGTGAACAATGAATGATACCAATTTTTTGCCCAGTTTTTCAATGGGGTAGTCAATGTTTGGTCCAAAATTTCAAAAATAAGTTAAAATGCCTTGCCGTTCCCCAACTGGCGGACAGGCATCTTCTTTTTTATTTGATTTGAGCATCGATAAAAAAATTCCTGCACCCGCAGGAATGACACGGCTCAATTGAATTCTGTATTTTGCAATAAAAACGAGTTACTGTTTCAAGAACTGACAAACATGAAATTCATCGCTGATCTACATATTCATTCCCATTATTCCCGGGCAACGAGTCGGGATCTGGATCTTGAGCCACTTTATGAGTGGGCACAGCGCAAGGGCATCCACATCGTGGCGACTGGGGACATCACGCATCCCGGATGGCTGGAGGAGATCAAGGCCAAACTTGAGCCAGCAGAACCGGGATTATTTCGGTTAAAGGATGATCTGGCGCGTCCCATTGATCAACGTGTGCCCGGCGCCTGCCGGTCTGAGGTCCGCTTTATCCTCTCGGGCGAAATCAGCAATATCTATAAAAAGGGCGATCAGGTCCGCAAGGTGCACAATGTGGTCTATTTTCCCAGCATCGAGGTGGCCGAACGGTTTCAGGCACGACTGGAACGGATCGGCAATATTCGCTCCGATGGTCGTCCAATCTTGGGGCTGGATGCGCGAGATCTTTTGGACCTGGTGCTGGAATCCGACCCACTCTCGTTCCTCATCCCGGCGCATATCTGGACGCCATGGTTTTCGGTATTAGGTTCCAAATCCGGCTTCGACTCGATCGAGGAATGTTTCGAGGATCTGACGCCGCAGATCTTTGCGTTGGAAACTGGGCTTTCCTCGGATCCACCAATGAACTGGATGCTCTCGAAACTGGATCGTTTTTCGCTGGTCTCCAACTCGGACGCCCATTCGCCCACTAAATTGGGCCGTGAGGCCAATCTATTCGATGCCGAGTTCTCCTATCTTGGCATTGTCAACGCCCTAAGAAGCCAAGGATCGGATCGGTTGCTGGGGACGATCGAATTTTTCCCGGAAGAAGGGAAATATCATCTGGATGGCCATCGCAAATGCAATCAACGAATGACGCCAGCGGAAACCATCGCCAATAAGGGCATTTGTCCGGTCTGCGGGAAAAAAGTCACCGTGGGGGTGCTATATCGAGTGGAACAACTTGCCGATCGCCCTGTCGGCAGCCGTCCCCCCAACGCACGACCATTCCATAGCCTGATCCCCTTAACCGAAGTGCTGGCGGAGATTCTTTCCGTAGGCGAGGGGAGCAAGGCAGTGGCCAAAAAATTTGAGCATCTGATCGACCACCTTGGTTCTGAGCTAACGATTTTAATGGATCTGCCGGTGGCCGAGATCGAGCGGTGGGGTGGCCCGATGCTGGCCGAGGCCATTCGTCGCATGCGCGCCAAACACGTGCACATCGCAGCCGGCTATGATGGCGAATTTGGAACAGTGCGATTGTTTTCCGATGAAGAACTGCGCCGCTTCCAGAGCCAATATTTGTTTGTGCCTGAAGAGATTCTGCCAGAGGCATCAATTTCCATGCCATTGCAATCGGCAGCGATGGTCCACGATCAGCAAGCCCCTTTCTCCTCAGTATCGACCGCTCCGCCCCAGTCCGAACCAGTAGCTCCTGAGACCGACGAAGATGAAAGCGGCCTCAATGCCCAACAGCGCGCGGCGGTGGCCTGCTGCGATCGCCACCTATTAATTGTTGCCGGACCAGGAACTGGCAAAACTCGGACGTTGACCCATCGCATCGCCCATCTTGTCCAAGATTTAGGGGTTCCGCCTCAGCAGATCCTGGCGATCACGTTCACCAATCGCGCAGCTGAAGAAATGCGACAACGCCTGAATCTACTGTTGCGGCCAGAAATCACTCTTCAGCTTACCATTAAAACCTTCCACGCCTTCGGCGCTACCGTTCTAAGAGAGCAGGCAGCACGGCTCGGCTATCAAAGCAATTTCTCAATTTATGGTGAAACCGACCGACGGCAGGTCCTCAAGCGCCTCGCCGCCTCATTGTCATCCAAAGAGTTGGACAGCTATTCAGAGCGCATCTCCGCCATTAAAAATCAATTATATCCCGTCCTGGCGGAGTCGCATACCACCACAGCTCCATTTGATGAACAATTTCTTCTCTTGTTCAAAAAATATCAACAGACCTTGAAAGACCATCAGGCCTTTGATTTGGATGATCTGATCGCTCAACCGGTCCTGCTGTTTCAAAAGGACGCCCGGCTATTAAAAAAATATCAGGACCGCTATCGTTGGATTTCCGTCGATGAGTATCAGGATATCAATTTCGCCCAATATCAATTGCTTCGGTTGCTTACCGGTCCTCAGACGAATCTCTGTGCCATTGGCGATCCGGATCAGGCCATTTATGGTTTTCGCGGGGCAGATCGGAAATTTTTTTTCCAATTCGAACAGGACTTTGGCGGCTGTAAGGTCATTCAGCTGGAGAAAAACTACCGCTCATCCGCAACGATTGTTCAGGCGGCGACTCAGGTGATCCGTCGAAATCCAGATCATCAGGCGCTTCATCTCTGGTCGCCGATAATCGATAGGCTCAAGGTCGATATTTTCGAAGTCCCCACAGAGAAATCCGAGGCCGAGACCATTGTTCATCAAATCGAGCGGATGATGGGCGCGACCAGCTTCTTTTCGGTGGACTCTGGCCGAGCAGGGGAGGCCGAATGGGAGACATGTTCGAGCTTTGGCGATATAGCGGTTTTCTATCGAGTCACTGGCCAGCTTCCTGCCCTCGAGGAGGCATTTATTCGATCGGGCATTCCCTATCAAACATTGGGCGAAGTCCCCTTTTATGAGACACCAGAGGTAAAGGAGATCATCTCAATTTTGAAGGCCATCCATAATCCCCACGCGGATCCAGAGCTGCTGCGAACCATTCAAATGCCTCCACGGGCGCTCCCTGAACCGACGCTGAAACTGCTGATCTCCTATCAGCGCAGCAATGAATTTTCGCTTTGGCAGGCGATGCAAAAGAGCCATCAGATCGCCTGGCTCAGCCCAACTCAGAAACAGCCGATCGAGTTGTTAGTCCAGACCATTCAATCCAACCAATTCTTTGCCCAGACGGCCAATCTGCCGGACATCATCCAGCATGTCCTCGAGTCGTTTGGATTGGCGAACTATTTTAAAAACGATCGCAAACGTCAGCATTATTGGAAGCAATTGATAGAACGAGTTGCCGAATATGAAGGAAGCCTGGAAGATTTTCTCGAGCTCATTGCATTGCAGAGAGAGACCGATATTTATGTGCCAGCGGCCGAAAAGGTCACGCTGATGACCCTTCATGCGGCGAAGGGATTGGAGTTTCCTGTGGTGTTCATTGCCGGCTGCGAAGAAGGCTTGCTTCCATATCGGGCCAAGGATCCCTCCAGCGAAAACATTGAGGAGGAACGCCGGCTCTTTTATGTCGGCATGACGCGAGCCAAGCGACGGCTCATCTTACTTCATGCCAAAAGCCGCTTCTTGTTCGGCGAACGAATGACCCGTCGCCCATCCCGGTTTTTGAACGAAATTGATGCCGCATTAAAAACAAAACAACAGGCAGAATTGAAGGAGAAAAAAATGCAAAGGGAGAATCTGGCAGAGCAGGCACAACTGCGGTTATTTTGATGCCAAGGCATGGATTGGCTGACCAAAAGCAGACAGATGAGAATCGGCCGTTTATGCAAATGGGCAGCCGCATCAGTTAATTTGCGACCGCCCCTCGCTGGTCCTGATATCCGATGTCGAACGTATGGCGTCATTCCAAGCGACATGTTCGGTGCTTACAGCAAAGGCCAAAAGATGATTAAACGTTCTCCCACTGTTTCGGTCGCAGTCCGTTTTCGCACGCCAATCTTGGAGCTTCGATTGAATGTGCCTCTCGCCCCATGTCGAATTATTTCGAGAATGGGCGAATATCCAGATTCAAAAGGCAATTCTGATCAGCGGGTTCGGCATTGACCCAAGAGAATCGAGGCATTGATTAAGACACTAACATGCATTCAGATAATCGGGATCGAATTCAGTATCAGCGGAATCGTTCGGAACAAGCAGCGGAGTCGTAGGGACTTTCAAATTTTGGATGTCTCAGGTTCTTGATTCATCATCTTTTTTTCGGTTCAAAAACGACCGTTACCGCACCAAATCGCACATCTCACGGACAGATCCTTGGCGGAGGTGGTGGAGGTGGAGTTGGCGGCAAGGGTGTCGGATCGCCATCACCCAGCACCGGAAGCTGTTCGTGGCATATCGCTATGAAGAAACAAGTCAAAGGTGCAAGATCAGCCATCGTGTCGAGCAGACGAGAACCGATGTCAAAATGCGTTGCTTTGTTCATAGTACCCCCTGAAGCTGATTAGATGTGGTAGGAGTATTGGAATTGTGTGTCATGCGATTGCAATCACTATACCAGAAATGTCATTTTCAATTTTTATGGATAACTGCTTGTTTTTGAGAGGCGATTTTAATAACACCAATTGCGGTTTGGATCGGACTGTTGTGTTTATGACACAAAAATTGGGTAAAACTGTTGCTTTTATGCAACAAAATGAATAACCATGTCAGCGCGGTCCAATTTGATAATTTTCTAAACTATGAAATCAATGGAAAGATCCTTTACTCGCATGAGCTGGCGCGACTATCGCATGCTGAAACGCCAGCTTTACGGCCATGTAGAAAAGCTCGCTTGCGAATTTGGCCCTCGCAATCTGAAACATCTCACAGCTCTCTATAAGGCAAGCGATTACATCATGCAACAAATGTCGCGCTATAATGAAAATTTGTCGACTCAGGATTATCATGTCGCGCAGCAATTGATCCAGAATATCATAGCAGAGCAAACTGGTCGGCAGCGCCCCGAAGAAATTATTATTATTGGAGCGCATTATGATACGGCTCAGGACTCGCCCGGCGCCGATGATAATGCCTCGGGAATTGCAGGTCTTTTGGAGTTGATCCGGTTGTTGCAATTTTACGACAATCAACGGACCTTGCGCTTCGTCGCCTTCAACCTCGAAGAACCACCTTTTTTCGGCACAGAGCAAATGGGAAGCCATCGTTATGCCAGTCATTGTAAGGAAAACGATGAAAATATTGTTGCGATGATTGCCCTGGAGATGCTGGGTTTCTACACTGAAAAGCGCGGCAGCCAAAAATATCCCACGGCAATGACTATCAGTAGACATGACACGCGAGGAAATTTCATCGCGGTGATTGGTAACAATCAATCGAGAGAGTTGGGGAATTTTGCAGCACGGAAACTAAATGAGATAGCCCTTATTAAGACCAAAGCCATGATTCCCCTCACGGCTGTCTATGGAAATGACCTGTCGGATCACTCGTCATTTTGGAGATACAATTACCCAGCGATCATGATCACCGACACAGCCTTCTATCGGAATCCTTTTTATCATCAGGCCAGCGATACGATTGACAAACTCAATTTTCGCTATTTTGCGCGGCTGGTCTATTCTCTGGCCTATTTGATTCAGCAATTAGACGCTGAACAACATTTGATAAAATAAAAAGAGCCACCGGGCGGATTCGAACCGTCGACCGTCTGATTACGAATCAGATGCTCTACCTGCTGAGCTACGGTGGCTAAAAAATCTCTCCTTCTCGAGGATAACCTCATCCGATGACCGTCCGCCAGTCGGCGGATGCTCTATCGGCTGAGCTACGTCCGAAAAGACCATTTCATCTCACGAAACCCGCGGATCAATTTTTTTCGGCGATAATATAATAAACGAAATGCTAAAAGTCAACAAATTTAATTGCTCAAGTTTTCAGATGGTCCAATCAGACAACGAATTTTTTTGCATGATCCGCTCACCCAATTCTCAATGCAAATGACTGCTCCGGTGAATACAGAAATCATCCAGCAAATTGGTAAATTGTTCAAGCAAAGAAGGATAGTTATTATCCAATAGGTATGGTCTTTGACAAGATTACTTCTCTAAATCGTCGCCGAAAGGATTAATAGCGGCACTCAATCCGCGGAACAGGGAGGTGGGCGTTAGAAGTGCTGCATGACAATAAATTCCCGGCCATTGACCTATAATACATTTAGTTTTCTGAATAATTGAATCATGCTGGTAACAGTTATCGCCAGCAGGCCTTCCGCGACGAATGATCGTTCAGAAGGCCTGCTTCACAAAATATCTCGTCAGCATCCATTAACGCTAATTTTTGGATGAGAGTGCCTCTTCTTCTTTCGCCTTTTTATAGATTTGTTTGGCAACAAAATAATAAATGATTAATCCCAAGCCAGCGAATAGGAACATACCACCAATGGTCACCTCTTCGGTATTCCCAGTCGGCGCCATTTGCCCAACGAAAATGGCCAGACCAATACCAAGGAGCACGAATCCCCATTTCAATGAGGCTGGGACTTTGCCTTCAAATCGATCATAGTAAAGGTACTTCATATTTTCGTTGAGCAGGCCCTTCTCAATCGCCAATCGCCGAATTTTATTGTCTGAAAGGATCTTTATGATATATGCAACCATTAAGAAAAAGGTTAATGGAACAAGATTATCAAACATGACTGCCTCCTCATGGGTCGGTTTTATCGAAATGATCAGAAGTGAACCTTATTGGTTCTAGACGATTAGACAAATCACTCCAAAAAATGTTGCATCTCCCGATGAATTTTCTTCTGCTCTTCTTGATGGACCAAAATCTCAGTGACACAAAATAATTCGCTTGATTTTGAGATAAAATGCCAATAAATTTAGGGCAAAAAATAAGGAGACCTGCATGCTGACCTGGACTCAGACCTACACGCCGATATTGAATCATCTTGCGCTTTCTGCTCTGGTAGCCTCGCTGCCAGTGGTTGTTCTATTGGGCATGCTTGCATTTGTTCGCGCCAAAGCGTATCTCGCTGCACTGCTTGGGCTCGTCAGTTCGTTGGTCATCGCATTATTTATCTATCGTATGCCAGCTCCCCTGGCTTTCATGGCGGCGGCGAACGGCGCTGCTTATGGCCTATTTCCCATCGGCTGGATTGTGCTCGGCGCGATCTTCGTCTATGACATCAGCGTCATCACCGGCAAATTTGAAATTGTCAAGCGTTCGATTGCTGGATTGGCCAGCGATCGTCGAATTCAATTGTTGCTCGTAGCGTTCAGCTTTGGTGCTTTTATCGAAGGAGCAGCCGGTTTTGGTACGCCAGTCGCTATCTCTGCCGCCATGCTAATCGGCCTTGGGTTTAAACCGCTACCAGCAGCTGGATTAGCGCTGCTGGGCAATACTGCCCCGGTAGCCTTCGGCGCGCTGGGTACCCCCATCATCGCACTTTCAGCGGTCACCGGGCTGCCGCTGGAAACCCTCAGCGCCGCGGTTGGCCGGCAATTGCCTTTCTTCTCTCTGATCGTCCCCTTCTGGTTGGTCTGGGCCATGGCTGGTTTCACCGCCATGCGCGAAGTCTGGCCAGCCTGCCTGACCACTGGCCTGAGTTTCGCACTCACCCAATTTTTGGTGAGCAATTATCACGGGCCGTGGGTAGTGGACATTGCTGGCGCCATCATTTCTATGGCCGCCATGGGCCTCTTGCTCCGCTTCTGGCAACCGAAATCCATTTGGCGCTTTCCAGATGACCCCAGTTCCGATCCAGAGATGCCTCTCGCCCCAAGTGCCGTGGAACAGAGCAAATCCACAGCGACTCCAGAGATTGCCCGGAGCGACGTCCTGATGGCCTGGTTGCCATGGGTCTTGTTGTCCATCTTTGTTTTTCTCTGGGGGTTGCCGCAGGTGAAATCTTTTTTGAACCGCTTCGTCGGCGTTACCTTTTTCAAGTTCCCGGTGCCGTTGCTCCATCAAGCCATTTTTCGAACGGCACCCATCGTGATGCAGCCCAAGGCCGAGGAGGCGGTGTTCACATTCAATTGGCTATCCGCCACTGGCTCGGTCCTGCTAATCACTGGCATCGTCTCAGGACTGTTGCTGGGACTATCGCCAATTCGACTGCTCCACATATTTTGGGGCACGATGAAGCGCGTGAAACTGTCCCTGCTCACCATCGCTGCGATGCTGGCGTTGAGCTTCACCACCCGATATGCCGGATTGGACGCCACCATGGGACTGGCATTTGCAAGCAGCGGTATGCTATTTCCGTTCTTTTCGCCATTGCTTGGCTGGTTGGGCGTAGCCCTCACAGGCAGCGACACGTCATCCAATGTCCTGTTTGGCAACCTGCAGCAGATCACGGCGCAGCAACTGGGCCTGTCTCCGATATTGGCCGCTTCGGCCAATAGCTCGGGTGGCGTCATGGGCAAAATGATCGATGCCCAGAGTATTGTCGTCGCTGGCGTCGCTACTGGCCAACAAGGGGAAGAAGGAACCATCTTACGCTACGTCTTTTTCCACAGCCTGGTGCTCGCGATTCTGGTAGGTGTTTTGATTTTATTGCAGGCTTACGTTTTTCCTGCGATGATCCCTGCCGGAACCAAATAGCCCATCAAGCGCAGCGACTGTCCGGCCATCGGATCATCATCGGATTCCGATGCATCATTTATTGCATCCAGTGAACGTGGCCCTCCTATTATGAAAGGTCACGTCGAATTTTCGATTTCGATTTACAACGCGATCTCGGGATCCATATCGGCAAAGCAGATCGATCTAAACCTCCTGTTCGTTGACCACGCATGCCTAACGGGATCGGTGATGGTCAACTGGGCGATAAAGAGCAACATTTTTCATCCTAATCTGTCAAATAAAGCGATGGATGACGCCAATGAACTGGTGAAAAAAATTCAAGCTGGCGATACCAACTCTTTCCGGAAGTTGATCGAACGGTATCAACGAGTGGTGAGCCATATTGTCTTCCGATTGATTTATCAGCCGAAAGATCGGGAAGATATTTGTCAAGATGTATTTCTTCAGGTCTATCAAAACCTGGCGAATTTCAAATTCGAATCGAAGCTATCTACATGGATCGGCCAGATCGCTTATCATCGGTGCTTAAATTATCTTGAAAAGAAACGAACGCCGCTCTACGACGATCTTGCCATGATAGAATCGCCGATCGAAACATTGCCAGAGCTTGGGGGACAACCAGATGAGGCGGCTGTATTAGGCGATCTTTCAGCCCGGGTGCAGCGCGAAATCGATCATTTGCCAATCCAATTTCGAACGATCCTCACCCTCTATCATCTTGAACAAATGAAATATCAAGAGATCGCCGAAGTGATGCAACTCCCAGAAGGAACGGTGAAAAGCTACCTTTTCCGCGCCAGAAAATTGTTGAAACAAAGATTGCTGAATAAATATCGGAGGGAGGAGTTAATTTAGACAAAAAGATCGATGGGAGCGCCGTTGGTCGCCTTTGAGAACTGAATTTTACAGCCAGCAATTCAGATTGTGCTTTTCATGGTATGGTTCATGGACAATCGATTTCATCTTGATCATCGCCAGCAAAATAGCAATTGGAACTGCATCCATGCTGATGAGCTTCGAGGAGAAAAGGGGCGATTTGATGGATGCTCCTATTCCACTGCTGAAGCAAATTTTAATACCTGCTGTTCCCCGAAAAAGCGAAGGCATATCCAGGAGCGTTTCACATTCATTTTCCCGGTTGTTACGCCAAGTACATTCGAGCATGGAATTAGCACCATTTTGAAGGCAAACGATGAGGCTTCTTATTTAAGCCGAAACATCCAATTGGATGACATTGGTTTTGGTCAGAAAAGCTAAGATAGGTAGAAATCGCATTACACCGAGGGAATTTCACTTGGAGGAATAATGGCAAACGAACATTTATCCGATCAACAATTGCAAGAGTATCTGGATGGAGTTCTTGCGCCAGAACTCGTGACCATTATCGAGGGACATCTTCGCCATTGTCATCTGTGCCAGGCGGAATTGCGACAATATCGTACGCTTTTCACAGAACTGAAGGACGAACCCCCGGTCGGATTGGCACCAGAGTTTCCTGACCGAGTCATGAGTGCCATTCGTCGTGAGAATATGAAGGCTTTGCTTGCTCGGTTGTGGACCGTAATATGGCCCCTTGGCTGTGTCGCCGCAGCTTTGGTCGTCATGAGCCGCTACATCAATTTCCAATCGATCGCTTCCGCATTTACCGACAGCCTGAATCCAACTCGCTACTTCGACAGCACTTTTCTGACCAGCTTGACCTTGATCTTGGAACGATTCAATATCAAGCCCAATCTGATTATGTTCGCTGGCCTGACATTGATTGTTGTATTTTTAATTGATCAATTCATCTCAAAATATCGATCCAAAATTTTCTCTCATTTGAAAATCATCCTCGTTTTTTAGGTGGTGGCAGTTGCAAACTTCCAATAATCGCCTGAGCTGGCCAGCCGTCCGCAAACTGCTGGTCAGGCATCTCTATTTTGATTTGTCGTACAAAGCGATTTTCAAAGAGATTCCAGCATTGTCAAAAACCAGATGCTTAATTGAATTCCGCACTTTGCGACAGCGATTGGCCAACAGGGGAGGCGAAGTCGCTTAAAATCCTAAGTGGAAAAAGCGAATACAGTCGAAAAAATCATCGCATTTTAAAATCACGGTGAAGTCACCTTTGCGTTGCGCGCCGGGGTACCAGGCGGCGCGATTGGCCACATCCTTCTTTTTAAAATCGACCTCGATCAGGTAAGGAGGATCGAATTTTAATGGCGTAAACGTATCGAGTCGTTGCAACGCGCGGCTCACTCCCTGTTTGATCAACTGCTGGGATTTTTTGGGATGCAAGTTCACACTCGCTTCACCAAGCCCCCATTTTACCACCACAGTTTCGATCCCTGGGATCAGGGCTTTCGCTTGATCGCAGATGGCCTGGTCTCCAGAGACAAAAATAACTGGCACTTCAAAATAACCAGCAATCAGCGCATTCCAGCCCAGTTCTGGCAATGAGATGCTATTGACGCGCAGGTCAAAAATTGAGCCACTCATCGTATGAGCCAGGGTGCCATCCGGGGTCATGGCTTTGGCATGGTACCCCACACAGCAGACGGCCGCAAAGCTCGAATCCAACCCCTCCATCATGGCAAATGGCCCTTTGGACCATTCCCGAATCAATAACGCGCTCTCATGCAATTTATCCGGGATTAAATTCCTGGCAGAGCTGTGGGCATCACGAACCACAATTTCGGTCGCCCCCTGCTCCAAAGCACCCTCGATGGCTGCGTTCACCTCATTGGTCATAATCTGGCGAAAATATTGATAGTCTGCATGGTTGCCGATGGTCTCATCCCAATGAATGACCCCGGTAATCCCCTCCATGTCCGCTGAAATGTAAATTTTTTTGTCGCTCATCGTACCCGCCCTGTAATCTTCTGTTCGCTGACATGAAAATGTCATCGTTCCCCCAGCAAAAAAACCATTCGTTATGCTGAGATCCTTTTGATCCAATCAAATGTCGCGAGATCCGTCTTTTTTGCCATGGGGCATTGTCAAACACATGTCCCCTAAAGTTACTGATGAATAGCACCATTCCGATAAAAGGACGTGATTTTCTTCACCACCTCTTCGGCGCTATCCGTTATCTCGAACAACGACAGATCTTCTTGAGATATTTTTCCTTGCGCTAAGAGAGTCCCCTTCAACCAATCCACGAAGCCCTGCCAAAAGCTCGATCCAACCAGGATGACTGGAAATTTGCCGATCTTGTGCGTTTGGATCAAAGTTAAAGCTTCGCAAAGCTCGTCGAGCGTGCCGAATCCACCAGGGAGAATAACAAATGCCTTGGCATATTTCACGAACATCACTTTGCGAATGAAAAAATAGCGGAAATCCAATTGGATATTGGCATAGGGGTTTGGCTTTTGTTCAAATGGGATATCAATATTGAGGCCAACAGACACACCACCGGCTTCGGCCGCGCCGCGATTGCCGGCTTCCATAATGCCTGGTCCCCCACCTGTGATCACCCCATAGCCAGCTTCGACCAACAGCCGAGCGATCTTCCGCGCTAATTCATATTCGGCGTCACCAGGCTTGGAACGGGCAGAACCAAACATCGTCACGCAATCTCCCACTTGGGAGAGCTCTTCGAATCCCTCGACAAATTCTGAAATTATCCGAAATACTCGCCAACTATCTTCAATAAATAATCGTTCAATTTGCCCATTGATCGGCTTGTTCTTTTTTCGCTTTAACATAAGAAAACCCTCGGCTTTTCCCTTAGCAATTCCCATAGACATCCGTATTATCCATGGCCCCTTCAACCACATCCATCTCAAATAGGTCCGGTTTTCGACTCATGAATTTCGCCTATTAGAAAAAACCAAATTTACAATGAATCGCTATGAAAAGCAATACATTTTTTGGTTGTTTGTGTGATTTAGGATTTGTATATTCTTTTTGCTTAATTCACTTGTCAGCCCCATTCTGGCTGACTCGCACCTGAACAAAATTCGGTTAACATGGGATCCATCTATAACTTTTGAATGAGAGTGCCATCTCGTGGACGAAAACCAACAAAAAACGATCCGTCTGGATAAATGGCTGAAGATTGCCCGGATCATCAAAACGCGCAATCAAGCGGCAGAGGCCTGTGACGAGGGCCGTGTAAAAGTCAATAATCAAATTGCTAAGCCCGCTAAGCTCATCAAGATCGGAGATACAATTTCGGTGAAAGTCAAGTGGCGAACCAGGACTTTCGATGTGTTGGATATTCAACAAAAGAACGTGAAAGCCGAGCAGGCGCGATTGCTTTACCATGAGCATGAGCTAACGCCCGAAGAAAAAGAGCAAGAGGAGCTTCGCAGCCTATTTTATCAGGCGGCAAAATTTCAGCGGCCCAAGTACAAAGGCCGGCCCACCAAAAAAGAGCGCCGCGAATTGGAGAAATTCCGCAAACGATGGAATAACCTATGACATTAAGGCTGGCTGACTTCGGTGCTGGATCCGCCCCTTTTCCCATTTCGCCAATGATAGGGATTACTTCTCATTCATCATTTTATCAAAAGGCACCAGAACATCGCACAACCTGGCATAGCTCAGATGTTATAATAATTTTACTTGCCTAAATGGCCATTTTTTACTATTATTAAAAACAAGTTTATGGACTATATGGAGGGAGGACCAATAGTCCACCAGAGCTTTTATCTGATGCTGAAAGCTCAGATCAATCGGTGGTTTGAGCTTTTTTTATTTTTTGGGTACCAAATAAACAAGTTTTGCATGACGGTTGCGCGTAAATATGCAATTAACGCCAGGGTATCACGATCATCTATTGTGGAGGTCATCTAAACCTATTTGGTTATCACCCAAGTGGGTGCAGATGATCTTTTGAGTAATTATCAGAACAAGTCTGAGAACCAGATATGATGAATTGGCTGAACATCCTCTGGATGCTTTTTAACCTCGTTGGTATCATTTTTTTGGTCATCGTGGCGAAGCGAATTAATGCCAAAAAATTTAAAGTTGAGGTGCTGGACACCAAAGTCAAAGCCATCCAGAAACGAATATCGAATGAGCAACAGGAACTGGAGGAACTGAAGCGGACCCTGGAGGAGCAAAAAACGGTTCTCAATCAAAAATGGGATCAGATTCAGGAGGCCAGCCGGCTCCTGGATGCACGGGCATTGAAATTGGATGAGGAGCGGCAATGGTTAGCCTCCCAGCAGGAAGAGGTCACATCGAAGAAAATCGAAATCGAGCAGCAGGAGGTCAAACTGGAGCAAACGGTACAGCAGCTCAAAGAGAAATGGCAGCAACATCGCAACGAGATAAAGGCGGAACGGGAACAACTGGTCAAAGAATTTGAGCGAATCAATGAAGCAATCAGATATTTAGAGGGGCTTGAGAACAAGATCAAAATCGAAACGCAAAAGGCGGACAAAGAGCGGAGCTATTTGACAGAGCAATTTAAAGCATTGGAGCTTTCCCGCAGGGAATTAGAACAAAAGGAACAACTGCTCAAAGAAAAAGAGCACCAGCTTCATGAAATCGCCAAACAGCAGCTCGAAGCCAAAGCAAACCTTGAGCGAGAGCGTGAGCTGATGAAACAACAATTGGAACAGCAAGCCCTATTTTCGAACGTTCAGCCGAGAGCGAAATCTGAAACGCAGCGCACCGAAATCCCAAAGGCCGATCCTCAGAAGCCCCGAGTGCTGCCTTCGCCGCGTCACATCCAGGTGACCCTTGCAAAAGACATGCTGGATAAAAATATCGCGGATCGATGGCAATGGGTGGGGAATCTGCTGCGCGATGATGGTCAGCCAGGGGAACTGCTGTTCGGCAAAACATTGCCGCGGGTCATTGATCAGCAGCGTTGGGCTGATGTCGATGGGATCGTTATTGGCGAGCATGATAATGGCACAGATCAGCTCCTCTGGCAATTCAAGCCGGATAAAATTGGCCCGGAATTGGACCTGAATGCACTGGAACAGCAGCAAAAGATCAATATTTTCGCGCAGAGCCATAATACCCAGTTCTTTCTGGCCGCATACGACAAAGACCAGCGCCTGATCGGATTCCAAACTTTTCGATTTATGCCCCAACTTCAAGACATCGAAATTGAACCGATCCGACTTTTGCCGGGTCCAGAAGGCCATCAACCCATTCATCTTCGGTTTATTCATGATCCAGGGTGTCGGGTTCGCCCTCAGGACAATCCGAATAATGCAATCGCTATTCGCAGCGAAGAAAACCATACGACCGCGATCATTCCTCCGCATCCAGTATTGGATGCCACAACCTGGGAAATCGTAGATAGCGTGGGACGGAAACTGGAGATTTCCATTCATCTCCATCGCATTTGGTGGAGCCTGGCCAATGATCCGCAGCTATCTTCCCAGGCGTCCCCCATTAGCCAGCCGGTAGAAATTCCATGGGAGGCGATCCATTCTGGCGCGGTAAAAGGTATCCAGATTTGGCTACCCAGGCATCATGGTCTCCAACAGATCTACATTGGTCTGACCAAGCAGAAAAGAAAAGCATTCCAGCTTAAGCCAGACGATCAGCAAATTTTCGTTTCATTAGATGGTTGGATCGATCCCAATGAGCTCGCCAGATCTCCGGAACGGCTTTCCATTCAGCTCTGGCTGGATAAAAGGACGCATGAATCGACTGAATTGGCGTTTATCGCCCCAGCACCTTTGATCTGCAAAGCGCCCAATTGTCAGTTCAAGGCGTTCGAAAAGTCCGCGATGTTGGATCATGTTAAAGAACAACATTTCGATTTGTTCTTTCGACAAGCCGATTATCATGCAATTCGCCAGCACATTGATCCAACCCTGCCAGCGCAAATCTATCAATGCGGCTATTGCCATCGTTATTTTCGTGCGGAGGCGAATGAAACCAATTCCATGGACGTCATCATTCATCACGTTCTTCAATGCCCAGACGCGAACCGACCTGGAGAAACCCCCCTCATCAAGTTTCGGATCATCACCGATTGCAATGAAATTCGCCAAAACGTCATACCAGATCTACCGCAGTTTTTTCAATGTAGCCTGTGTCAACAATTATTCGAGCCACACGATCCGAACGAAATGTTCACTCATCTATTGTCCGCTCATGAATCAGCCGTCATCGAATTGGACAATCGTGCTGCCAACTCATCTAAAAAAGTTTTTAGTGAGCAAGATATCATCCGACCATGACATCTGATATCTCGGAACGCGGCAAGATTAGGCATGGCTGCGTTTTTCGATGAAAGCGTTTGGCCGAAGAGAGCAATTTTGCATGTTTCCATGGGGTAAAAATGAGTGAATTCGTGCAACGATGACGCCCCTATGAAATGGATCGGATCAAGATCTTCACCACATCGATCAAAACGTAAAAGGCTCGAGTTATCTTGCCATCCAACTCTGTTTCGCTGGATTAAAATATCCAAAACGGATCCATGGCGCTCTCGCCACAATGGCTTGTTGCCACTTCAAAATGCCTATCGGCTTTATGGCTCGCTGATCCAGCTTCAAGGTATGAATATACCAGTCAGGATCGATATTCAAATTGCGCATCTGAATAAAATCCACCCGATAATCGGCAATGATTTTGATCAATTGTTCCATCTCATTCGGATCATCGGTCAGGCCGGGGAAGATGAAATAGTTCAACGAAATCCACTTCTGATGGCGCCGCATGATGGACATGGACTCCAACACCGCTTCGAAACCATAATCTTTTGGTCGATAATATGCGGTGTACAGATCCGGCTGGGCGCTGTTCAAGCTGACGCGAAAGCTGTCCACTCCAGCCCGGCAGAGCCGTTCGATGACGTGAGGATAGCCGGCGTTGGTGTTCACATGGATTGTGCCGAGTTCGGTGAGACTGCGTATTTTTCGGACCGCTTGCTCCAGCAGATCTCCCTGAAGCAGTGGCTCTCCCTCGCATCCCTGGCCAAAACTGATGATCGCCTCCGGGACATGCTCCAGATGGGGGACAGTATATTTAACGATCTCCTCTACGGTGGGTACGAAATCGATTCGATTTTGAGTGGCAGGGACGCTATCGTTGGGCTGTTGGGAGATGCAACCAACGCAACGCGCATTACAAGCTGGACTGATAGGAACAGGACATTCCCATCGTTCCAGCACGAAATTTTGGGCATTGGGGCAAAAATAGCGCTGCACGCAATTATAGACGAGATGCGCCACCAATCGATTGCCAGGGAAGCGCGCCAACATCCGCTGACAGCCCCGTTCGATCAACTCAGGATCGAATTGTGATGGGTCATGCCGGACATCGGCATCGACCCGAACGGCTGGCGTCCAGAATTGTCCCTTCTGCCAGCCAAGTGGAGTATATGCAAACAGTGGCAGTTTTATCCCATCGGGCTGAGATTGGAATGCCGCAAAGTAGAGTTGAGTGTAGGCAGGGGCTAAAAAAACAGCCGCAGCGATGACCGGCCTACCACGATATCGTTTGAGCGTCACCATGCGACCGCACCTCCGATCATACCCGATCGGATCGCGATCCGGCAACTCTAAGAGCAGGCTGCCCGGAGGCACTGGGATTAATTCATTCGGCTCCGGCAATCGCGTGTCATTGACCCGGCGCACCAGCATTTCTAACCCAGGTATTTCAAAGATATTGCCATGACCATCGCTAACGACCAGCCACGGCAGATGGATCCTATTCCGTTGATTCATTGGATAACTGATCAGCTGTGAGTACTTCTTTCTTTGATGCGACAATATAGCTAATTTCCTTTTGAAATCCAATATGATTTTTGCCATCTGCTCATAAATCGACTCGAATAAATTGAAAAGAACAACATTTGATTCATCGCGGCATTGCTGGGAGTTTTATGCCGAAGCCATCTTAATTACCAGAAGGGATTCTAACCTGACAAGCAGCTCCGACTTTGCTGCGTTTCAATGCCCGTGCGTTTGAATGCGGCTGCTTTATTTATCATCCCGAACGGACAGTGTGTATGAACGCCTTGGATTTTTGGGTCATTATGAAAGCATCGACATGAAGTGACCCATCTCTATCTCCCAAAAACATTTTGCTTAAAATAGTTTCGTTCGCAATAGGCTAATCTTTTATTGAGCAATGATTCCATCGATCGCATCCATTGCCTCAAATCTCTGCTTGACTTGACTGCATTTTTTTGATAAATTAAAATGCCTTAATGAATGTTATGACAGCCCTTCGCAAAATGGCCAAAGACGAATCATCGCAGAAGTCGCTCCATTGGCTGGGGCAGGGATCAGGATGGCTGTTCCAGCAAACAGCAGATGGTCATAATTCAAGGCAAGGACGCACCATTTTCGAAGGGGATTATAGCAACAATTCCAGCGGAGTGGCAATCTTATGATCAAAATCGGGTGTTGTGGCTTCCCAGAGGCGCGGGCAAAGTATGTCGAAGAGTTTCCCGTGGTGGAAGTGCAACAGACCTTCTACCAGCCACCTCGATTAGAAACGCTTGAGCAATGGCGAGAACAGGCGCCGGCTGGGTTCGAGTTCACGCTCAAGGCCTGGCAACTGATCACTCACCTTCCGAGTAGTCCTACTTACCGGCGATTAAAGGATCCACGCCTAATTTCAAGCCCGGCTATTTATGGATTTTTCAGACCGACCGATGAAGTATTTGCTGCCTGGGAGCAGACTCGTCAATGCGCCCAAGCGCTCCAAGCTACGATCGTCGTCTTTCAGTGCCCTGCCAGCTTTCGGCCGACCGATGAAAATATCGCTAACATGGAACGATTTTTCCGACATATTGAGCGAGACCGCCTGACGCTGTGCTGGGAACCTCGCGGTCCGTGGGAGAATAAAATAGTTGCGTCCATTTGCGAGCAGCTCAATTTGGTGCATTGTGTCGATCCATTCGTGAATGAACCAATCCCCGGAGCACTGCTCTATTTTCGATTGCATGGGATTGGTGGATATCGGTATCGTTTTTCAGACCAGGATTTTGAACATTTGAGTCAATTTTTGTTTTCCAAGAAGCCGACTTATGTTTTGTTCAATAATGTGGCTATGCTGGAAGATGCCAGAGCATTTTTAAAATTTCGCCGACATCTCAGCTCAGACGCGCCCGACCAAGCATCGCCGCAAAATCAACTCAGATAACTTTTTCGACTCGATTCAATTGATAGCTTGCTACCAATCGGGCGTGCTGGTTGTCTGGATGTGAATAACAACTATCATCGGCTGGTAGACAATAAATCCCTTTGAACATATATGATGAGCTTAGATGGATCAAGGAGGAGGAATCGTTATGCCAGCGTATGAATATCGTTGTTCGGATTGCAATAAGACCTTTGTGGTGTATGCGACTGTGGCAGAGCATGAGAAAAATCCCAAGCCCAACTGCAGCCATTGTGGCAGCAACAAGGTTGAGCAGCAGTTCAGCGGTGTGTCAGTGATCACCTCCAAAAAGAGCTGATGGCTGCTCGGCCCTTTGATCGCATCAATCCCGAAGATCGGCTACAATCGGCAGTTGGTCTTCGGGATTGGCGAAAATTATAAGGGCAGAAGCAGTCCGAATCGCCGCAATCGCTGGTCGATGGGAGGGTAAAGGATGAGCTCTTCTGTTTCAAGCTCCGATAAGGCTGGGTGAATCTGCTTTAGGCGTTGGCGCAATTGGTCGAGCGCTGTTGATGATGAAAAATGATGCATGACGGCAGGATGGCAGCGCACTCCCGCATCCATCAACTGCCGTAACGCTTCCAACTGCAAAGTGAAACCATCGCCATCCATGCCAGTGAATCTTTCGAACTCCGCTTCATTGCAGCCTTTTAAACTCACCCGTACATGAAGGTGTGGAAATTGAGCGAGTTCGCGGCAATAATTTGGATCGCTGCCCAATAAAATCCCATTGGTCTCTAGGATAAATCGAAACTGCGACGGGATCAATTTCAATACCGCGATCAAATGCTCCCGGTGCAACGTGGGTTCATTGCCGCTGATTCGAAGGCGCCGAAATCCATGCCGCCGGGCAATGGCGATAAGCTGCTGGGCTACCTCAGATGGGGCGTAAAATTTTCCCACGACCTCAGGCCGACAGACGACATTCCACGACCAGCAGAAGATACACGTCAAGCAGCATCCCACGCAATCGGCAGTAGCGATGCCTCCATAATATGGCGCAGCCCGAAACCGATAATATTTCCGCTTTTCGCCCTGCGAAACAATCGCACGAATGTTTTGCGCTTGATCCAATGCGTTCATGGCAATTTTGGGAGTCCGCAATAAAGCCAATTGCCTTTATTGACATTTGAATGCCATCGATGCTGAGAAGCTCTTACCAGGGAAAAGATCCACTTGATGTCGCACATCCTTCTGGCAACGTTAGCAACATTCAGCCGAGAAGACAACGAAAATGATTTCGGACGTCAATCCCGAGCATAACAAGAAAAGCCAGCCTGTCGAATCAGCTCAACCGCCTGTTGCCGCTCGGCATCGGTCTCGAACGAGAGCCGAATGGTGCCGCCTTCGCCCTCTCGAACTTTGAGCACCTCAATATCTTTGATATTGATATGATGCTCGGCCAATACGGTAGAGAATTTGGCAATGACCCCGGGCTGATCCTCCACTGCGATTGAGACGTCATACAGTGGTCGAATAAAACCGCGCGTATCTTTCGGGATCGCCAATCGGGTGATCGCCGCCTGATTGAAATAGGATTCCAGCTCATCATTGTGCAGCAATTGCTTGATGCGCTGGAGCTCGGCAATATATTCATCGATGAAAATTGAAATTGGCTGCTTATTGGTGCGACAGATATCCTTCCAGACCGAGAAGGGGCTGGAGGCGATGCGGGTCATGTCGCGAAAACCGCCAGCCGCCAGTTTCAAATAGTTTGGATCCTCTTGATGATGTCGAGCAATCAAGTTCACCATGGACACGGCCGCGAATTGGGGCAAATGGCTGACCGCCGCCACAATCCGATCGTGCATGCGGGGTGTGAGCATCAAAATGCGCGCACCCATTGCCTCCAATATCAAACCAACTCGGCGTGTAATTCGTTCCGGAATGCGATGCCCTGGAGTGATCACCCAAATGGCATTTTCGAACAGAAACGGGTCCGCAGACTCGATTCCCCGAGACTCTGCCCCGGCCATGGGATGAGTTCCCAAGAAATATTTGTTCTCAGGAAAATAACGATTGGCCTCTTCCACGATGAATTCTTTGCTGCTTCCTACGTCACAAACCAACACCTGCTCATCGGCCGCTTTGGCAAGCACTGGAATTAGTTCGATGATCTGCTCGACCGGCGTGCAGATAAAAATGATCTCTGCGCCCTTAATCGCCTTTTCCAGGTCAGTTCGATTGTAACCTTCATCAATGGCGCCCCGATCAAGCGCTCGGTGAATCACCGAGAATTCATCGACACCAATCACCATTTCGCAAATCTTCTTGCGCTTTAAGGTCAGCCCAATTGAGCCGCCAATCAACCCCATGCCAATGATACAAATGCGACAGTAGCGTTCCATGGCCCATCCCTTTTAATTTGGTTTTCGTTCATCATTTGCCTGCCTCTTAAGATTCGGTGCAGTAAAACGCATTTTCCGCAAATAGACCAAATCATCCCGGGCTCTCATCTTTCATTCTGGCTCCAAAGACCATTTTCTTGAACAAAGCCGGTTTTCATTTGATCGATTTCGATCCACACCCATTCCCTTGTGTCAATGAATTGAATCGTGGTCCTCCGTTAAACCGTGCGACCGATCGCCCAGGCAATCACCTTGAGCTCTTCCATGAGCCGTTGAAATTGTTCTGGAAATAGCGATTGCGGCCCATCGGACATGGCCTTATCTGGTTGGTGATGGACTTCGATGATCAGACCATCGGCGCCAGAAGCAACCGCGGCCCGGGCCATCGGCGCGACAAATTCGCGCTTGCCAGTGCCGTGACTGGGATCAGCAATAATGGGGAGATGGCTCAATTTTTTCACAATGGGAATGGCCGAGATATCGAGCGTATTGCGCGTATATTTCTCAAAAGTGCGGATGCCGCGCTCGCATAGGATCACCTGATAGTTCCCACCCGACATAATATATTCGGCGGCCATGAGAAATTCCTCAATCGTGGCAGCCATCCCTCGCTTCAAAAGCACTGGTTTATCGACGGTGCTCAGCGCCTTCAGCAGCGCAAAATTTTGCATATTGCGCGCCCCAACTTGATAGATATCGACGTACTCGTACATGGGATCAATCTGGCTGGGTTCGAGGATCTCTGAAACAATCTGAAGATCGAATGCATCCGCTGCCTGACGCATCAGTTTCAACCCCTCAATCCCCATGCCTTGATACGCGTATGGCGACGTTCGCGGCTTAAACGCACCGCCTCGCAGGATCGTCGCCCCAGCCTTGGCCACATGCTCGGCAATCGTATAGATCTGCTCCTTGCTTTCTATCGAACACGGGCCAGCCATGACCACGATCCGATCTCCACCCAGCTCCAAACCATTGAATTTGATGATCGAATTCTCGGGGTGAAATGTCCGGCTGCATAGCTTATACGGCTCCACAATCCGAATCACATTGAACACCCCATCCATGTTTTCGAATTCTTGAGTGTCAACGACGGATGCATCTCCAATGGCGCCCAGGATAGTGCGCAACGCGCCATCCACGCGATGAACGGTAAGGTTCAATGACCTGATCTTTTGTTCCACGGCCTCAATTTGCTCTGGCGTGGCATTATTTTTCATGACAATTACCATATTCGATTCCTTTCCTCTTTTGTTGAAGCGTTCGACATGTTTCGATGATATGCTGAAATATCCCAGTCAATTGCTCCGAATCCAATGGCCCAAGATTGCGCTGCAAAACATGATGCAACACCTGTTGCTCGCGCTCCGGATGGTAGATCGGAATCCCCAACCGCTGCTTTTCCTGGAAAATCTCCAAACTGAGTTGCGCCCGACGATTCAATAGATCCACTAATTGCTCATCGATCAAATCTACCTGAGCCCGCAATTGCTCTAAATCCATAATCACTCCTGTAAAAAAAAACCCACTGCTCGTTGAGAAGCAGTGGGTAACTTTAAACGAATTTCAAACCCTCATGAGAAAGCGATAGCCCCACTGCTTCTGGCACCGAAGAAGCCAAAATAAAAATAATCGAAAAATGTCACAGTGAAGCTGTTCATCGTTCCTACCGTCAATTCAACGTATCTCTTGCCTGATGATCATCAAATATTATCGCTCCAACGCCCCTGGGCGTTGTTATTCTGCTCCTAGGTGAACATCTTGGGATTACGAGCCACCTAACATCATTATGAAAGCATTTCATCCAATCCCAGTTTACTTGGTAGCTGACGGGAGAATATAAAATTATTTCTGTAATAGTCAAGAAAAATTTAAGCTGGGTTGTCAACAGCTGATTCGCAATCCCATCGAACTGGCAAAAGCCCCTGGCTTTTGAGCGGTAAAAACATTTGACGATCTTAACGTTGATTTCGCCACAAAACTGGAATATGGTCTTAAAAAGTTGCTAAATAATAGCGGCGATTGGTTATCATTGCGGAAAAAATTTTATTTCACGCTTGTTTTCAATGCGTTATATCGATAATGCCTCAGTGAACATCATCGCCGGCAGCGACAAAGGATCACTGCGGTTTGGATTCTTCATGAAGAGATCGGAGACAGCGCGAAATTAAAGGCATTCATGTCGTCTTTAGCAACACTCAATGGAAAGGACGAACTGATTTCTTTCGCAACAATCAATTTTTAGCTGTCCAGTTTCAGGTCCTTCACAAAAAACAGGTCAATGTGTTACACAAGAATGCCGCTTTTGAGAAGCTACTTCACGCTGGTAATGACCTCGCTCTCGATCTTGTCCGCGAGCGCTGCCAACAGGTCCAAAATCATCAGCAGCTTTTTGCTATCGATAATTTTGCCATGCTGCTCATAGCTCAATACATTGCCATCCAGAATCATCAACATCTCTCCCAATTCAATGATTCTGGCCCGAATGTCTGGGGAGATCAGCCATTTAACCTGAGCCTCGTTGCTACCTTCGATGATGTATTTCTTGTCAAACGCACGATCATTAAAAATGATATCCTGGGTGCCAAACAGCTTGGTCAATTTCTGAATAATGCCTTCGCGATAAATTTTCAATTTCAAGCCAATTCGATTATCCAGCACGATTTCCAGGTGGGTGAGAAACAAATTGACCTTGGGCGCCGCCTGAATGAAAATGATTTTCAATAGGAAGGGATATTTGCCATAGGTCCCAGTGACCTCGGAAGTCCCTTCCTCGCTCAGTCGGTATGTTCCGCCGACCTCCCGGGCAAATGATTGCCACGGATTCTCAGTATCCTGATACATTTTTGCCCCCAGCAAAACATTTTTTTAACATATCATCTCTCATCACCTTCACTATTGTCTAATAAAAGCTGCTCAGGATCATAATGACTCGAATGGATAAACGGATCATTGATGCTCCTATCGATGCAATTCATTCTTGATCATCTCGGCGAATCGCCGCATTCCTTCGTCGATCTCTTCGGGGGTCACCATGCTAAAGCTGGCGCGCATGAAATTTTTGCAGCCATTTTGCGATGAAAACGCATCGCCCGGCACCAGCAGTACCTTTAGCTCTTCGCTTTGTTCCTCAATCATGCGTCGGGCATTACATTGTTTCGGCAACTCGAACCAGATGAACATGCCGGCATCGGGAATATTGTATTTGACCTCTCGAAGCAAATGTTTTCGGGCGGCGGCGACCATCGCATCCCGATTGACGCGATAGGATTCACAATTTTTCTGAATCAGCTCTCGAAACTGCTCGAAGCCAGCCGCTTGCAGGTAGCGTAATAGAATGACCTGAATGAAAGTGCTGGTGTGCAAATTGGCCGATTGCTTGAACAGCACGAACTGTCGCATCACTTCGGCTGGACCAGAGGCGTATCCAATGCGCAAACCGGGAGCGAAAATTTTGGAGAAACTGTCCAATCGAATCACCCGATTATTTTTATCCAGCGATTGCAACGTGGGCAAGGGCGGCTTATGATCCAAACGCAACAGCTGGTACGGGTCATCTTCCAGCACGAACAAATTATATCGGTCGGCAATATCGAGCAATTGCCGGCGCCGATCCAGAGACAGCGAAACCCCTGCTGGATTATGGCCATTGGGAATGGTATAAATAAATTTGGGTTGCGGCTCACCGGTTACCTCGATCTTCTCCAGCTTCTCAGCCAACACTTCGGTGTTCATTCCATGCGCATCCACTGGGATCGCTAAAAAATTTTTGGTGAACGAGCGAAACGCTGCCAACGTGCCGGGATAAATCGGCTCCTCAATCACAATGCGATCATCATGATTGGCGAACAGATAGGCCATAATAAACAGTCCTTCCTGACAACCATTGAGCACCACAATCTGATCATCTTTCAGATCGACCCCATCTTTATATTTGTGCCAGGCCTGAAGCTGCTTTTTCAAATTGGCATTGGCATCGGAAGGGCCATATTGGGATGCAGCGATTAATTCTTCGCCATCGATCTCAATTGTCTTGCCCCCTTTAAATTCTATCTTTACTCGTTCAAATACAAACGTATCTGGGTTTGGATACCCCCCGCCGAGCGAAATCATCCCTTCAATATTCATGTACTTGATTAGTTCGCGGATTGCTGAAGGTGCTTTGTGCTTCGCGCGATTTGCCAGTCGATCCTGAATGTCCATATCGTTTCCCTGTCCTCCAATTTCAATAAAAACTGTATTCGGCATCAATTCGTCTTCCGATCATCCATCGTCCGATAGCTCAGCATAAAGTATCGATTTCGATTTTTCTCAATCTTAAATCGCGCTGCCAATATAACAAAAATAAGTCTAAGAAGCAATAGCTATATTTATCTTGAATCACAGATCTGAAATACAATTCTGGCAGTGCAAAAAGCTGTTAAATAAAATTGACCGGCTTTCAATGATCTTCAAATCTATGATTCACAGTGGTCAACTGATCTGGATATTTCATGGTACAGGGTTTGCCTTAATGCCTGAAAGAATAACGGATATTCGTGGGAGATGAGACATAGATGAAGAAATGGCAAAAGAATTTCATTGTCCTCTGTTTAATCAGCTTCAGTTTCAATTTTGGGATTGCGCCCTTGCTGGGCCAGGAAAAGCAAACGACGTTCGAGCAACGAAGGCAAGCGTGGTTAGACCGCAACGGAGCGGACCTCTCTGGCGAATTTGACGATCGGGTGTTTTACGGCCGGCCCTACTTGTTTGCGTGGCTGGAAAAGAATCTTTACATCACCGATCGCCACCCGAGCCTTGGGAGCTTTCACGACCAATTGATTGAACTGTACGACGAGCGCGGCGATGCCGGCTGCCGCACCGGCATCCATCTATCCCGGATTTTTTATCAATACGCCCATATACTCAAAGACCCGGCCTATCCGTATCCGAACGATTGGAATGATATCAAAAATCTGCTCAGCTTTGATGCGCACGATGATCATCACATCGATACCAGGAGTTGGAAAAAATCCACCCAGATGGAGCGGACTGTGACGGTTTTCTTATACACGTTAGAATATGATCGCGATGCCACCGTTACTTGGCCAACTGGGACGTTCGATGACATTCAGTTTTATTCCGATTATAGCCATCAGACCTACATTCCAGGCAATTCCTATCGCACTTATGAACTGTCGCGAGATTGGATCTTCTATGCGATGGACACCTGGGCGAAACAGGGGAGCAGTGAACTGGACGGCAATTATAGCGGATTAGCGCTCCATTCGCTTCTCATGCTGTATGATTTTGCTGGCCGACCATTGGCGCGATTGGGAGGACGGCCTGATCCAGATGGCGTAGAGATGCAAAAGCGCGCCAAAATGATGCTGGACCTATTGTTGTTAGATCACGTTTTGGATTTTTCCGCCAACCATCATGGCGGCAGTTTCGGCCGCATTTATCGCTACAACATCACCCACGCGCAAATCAAATCGCTGTACCATGCCTATTTTGGGGTGGATAAAGGCGACTCCAATGATGATGGCGATGCCTATGTCAGCAGCTACCGCGTTCCTGAACTGATCGAAGATCTCGGTATCCTATGGGATGAGCCATCCGACTATTGGCACATTCATCTCGAGAATAATCTGGTGGGATCTGACCCAGCATTTGGCAAATGGACGTTCGTCACCAAATACTTTAATCTCGGCGGAGCTGGAAATGACGGCGGTGGCTGGCAACTGGCCATCTATTCTGAGGATCAAAATGGACCACGATCCGGCCAGCCATTTCGTCTTTGGATCGATACCAATCAAAGCAGCGCGGATCCGGATGAAAGTCTCAATGAATACACCAATATGGGCAGCGGACGGATGTATCAGTTCCGAAATGCCGCCCTGTTGAAATTTTGGGCTGAACCCCATGTGCATGTCTGTCAGGATGGCAACCGCTTCGATGTGGGCCAGGAACTGCTCCGGCCTGCCAGTTCCTTTGCTCAGGATTATTTCATTGATCGCGGCTGGAATTTCTTTCTGGAGGGGAAGGTCGCTATCGCGTTGCGGCTCGATGACAATCGCACGGGAGCGATGGAAGTAGTCATCATCGATCCCGAAGCGAATGCCGAGCACTGCTATCCCTCGTTCTCATCCTTCAAAGATGCGGTGCAAAATCGAGCCCAGTTGACGGCCGACTATTTTCGCACCAGTCGCGGTCACATCATCGAAGCCAGCGAGAGTGGCGGCTCGATCAATGGGCAGCCGATCTGGAACTTCCCATTCCCCCGCATGGAAACCATCGATTATCAGGGAAAAAAGCTCGTAGCCTGGCATAATAATATCATGACCGTCTCCAAAAATCATCGGACAATCCGCTATGATTTCAATAACTGGACCTATTCTGCTTCGAAAAATTCCGGGGACATGGTGGCGCCTCAGCCACCGATGAATCTATTGATTACCCCATCGAATAATCCTTAGTCTTCGACATAGCCCATGCGCTGGATAGTGAATTTACAGGAAAGCAATAAAGCAGAAACGAAAACCTGAGATTCGCGGAAGAGAATTCACCTCTCTCCAATGACAATGATGGATCGCTCCGTCCCGCTTAATTAAAAGACGACCACAGGGATAATAATGTGATTTTTTGGAATAACAGTAGAATGCCCGATATTTCTGATAAAGCCAGCTCAAAAAATCATGCTATGGTCGGTTATCGAACGGCAAATGTGCTTCTGCTCGTTCAACATTTTTCGTGAGCCGCTTTTTCCATTTGGTTCAAATATCTGGCGTAAAATCGGAAAACAGCCGCCCAACAATTAAAAATCTAATTCCCCTTGGTGACCTTTCGTGACCTCCTTCAATAGAAAGGTGCGATACTCTTCAATATGAAGAATCTTATGGGAAATTATGGATGGGTTCTCAGGATCAGGGATTTCTTCGACCCATAGCCTTCTTGGCTGGCGCCTGTAATGCCGACCCGATACGTTATCGATAATCAGCCAAACCAACTGCTCTTCTAAAACGGGTTGTTTGCCTGTCATGGCAGCCCGAAATGATTGATCAAAAAAGTCATCGACATTGGGGTAGTGCGTCAATTTAATCCGGTAGTCGGCATTGGCTAATAGGGCGATATTGGCCGCTCGAATATCTGGGTGAGCGATGTCTTCGACGCCGATCCCTACTGCAACAACGCCATGGACATTCAAAAGATCGATCAAAACGGGGAGAAATAGTGATTCAGCTCTCAAGAGCGGATAGCCAGTACAGAGTTCCGCTGTGTTATTTATGAGCACCGAACTGAAGGCTCGGCCTTGTTTTTTGGCGGCAACGATTTCTTTTTCGATCACATCAATGCACTCCTCTGGAGCAAGCTGCCCGATTTTAAAAGCGATGACGGTAACAATTGGATCATTTTGTTGGTCAGGAATGCCGTAACATAATCGAGTAAACTTCGTTTGACCGCCGATAAAATACTCAGTAATTTTTTCCAGCTTGCGCCATGGCTCATTGAATCTGGTCCAGGCAATGCCACTAAAACCGAACTCGGAGATATTGCCGAAATTCACGATCAATAATTTTGGTTGACTCTGATTAATTCGACCCATGGTCAGATTCAAGGCCAGCGCCAATTTGTGAGTGCCGTTGGGGCCAATAATGGCGCTAAAGGAGCTGGATTTGATTCTTGGACTAGTGAAAACGAGCGCCAGATCCTCATTGGGGCGATCATCTGCATCGATTTGAAAATTGGCACTGTCAGATATCAGACCTTGACCTTGGGCGCGGGCTTTGGAGAGGATATAGTGAATCGAGCGATAGACAAGCAATCCGGTTTGAATGCCGTTGTCCGCGGGAATCAGTTGGTATTGGGTTCGTATTTTATAGAGATGCTTGCCCAAACTTTGCCTCCCGATCCGTGATTTGATAATTTCCAAATAAAATTGCAGATAACCTTCTGGGTACTCTTTCGCCAAGCTGATCACCACATCGGCAAGGAACCGAGTGCATTCGAATGTGACTTGCTCCGATTGGGAGGAGTCGGCCGAATAGCGTTCCAGCGTAACGATGGTAGGAATGTGATAATTCCGTAGCAACGTGAATAAACGATAAATTTCGTTCCTTTGGAGGGGTCGGTCAGCCAGCGCCGTGATGCTATCCAACACCAACAGGATCAGCGTGTCGCAGGCGGTTTGGCTGGTGACAACATTCAAGAGGTGATCTAATTCGGCAATTCGTTGGTCGAAAATATCGCTTTCCTCGGCTCCGGTGAACGGCCGGGGCGAAAATTGACCAAAATAAATGCTGGTCTCTTTCGGATTAATCGGCAATTCCACATCTGTTTCACTCAAATCAATAAAATCAACTTTTAGGTCATCGGGCGCTTTCTTGAAAAATCCAAAATTTTGAGCCACGTGGTAAAGCGACTGGATCGTTTGTTCCAAGCTGTAATAAAAAACGATCCATTGCGGATTTCGGGCAGTGGTATGGGCAATCTGGAGGGCCAGCGTTGTCTTCCCGGTCCCCGTCGTTCCTTCAATGACGACAATCGGCGTTTCTAATTGCTCTCGGTGAATCCCAGACTCAGCAGCCCTCTCATGGCCAGCTCGTGTGATCTTCGCAATTAAAATCCCACCGCTGATGGTGCTATCTTTTCTATCGGGAGAGAGCAGATCATCCAGATTGTCAATCCCGGTCGACAAATAAATTGCTCCTTCGCTATTCATATTGTTTCCCCTTATAATTGCATCCCAATTGCTCATATAGCTCTTTGATATGGTGACGATCGAGATCGATCTTTATTTTTTCCTTCGACGGGAAAGTGATGTGCAGATAATTGGAGACATAGTTCATTCGTTCAATCATCCATTGCTCTCGCGATGTAATGGCTTTACCGATCTTGGCTTCAATGGCATGCCAGCTAAATGTGCTGTGTCCCAGACTCCCCAATGACAAGCTAACGATTGCGTCGATTAGCGTTTGGAGACCTGGCCGACGATCGCCCCTCGGCTGTTCGAAAACCTCAGCGAGTGTCTGCTTTTGAATGTTTTGATCTTTATCCAGGCGAAGCTGGTTGAGCAGCATGTTTTTGTGCTCATAGAACGCCCGTCGATAAGCCAAGCGATGTTCCTCTAACAGCTTCGACCAAGTCGTCAATACAGTGTCGGTACTCGTTTTCAGTCGACTTAAACCTTCAAATTCTTCTTTAGTCAAATAAAAGATGGCATTTTCTGGCGATTCAAACTGGGACTGTTGGGCCGCCTTCACCAGATCTTTGCCAGTGGGCTCCTTGAAGTTATCGCAAATTTGCAGTTCTGGCAGATGGAAAATGATGCATTCGCCTCGCAAGCAGAATTCAACATCTTCGATCAACCGTCGCACTCCTTTGATCATCGATTTGTCGCTGGCATGTTTGATCCGCTCATAGAGATACTTCTGCAGAGATCGGGTCCAACTGGCTTCTGTTTCATCGGCAATCCTTAAAATAGCGGCGATAAACGGGATTTTGAGATGACCATAAGGATCCAGCGCCGTAATATTGTAAATTCGGATGTCGTTATCGCTTTCAAAAGGATCGTCCACACCGTGATAGTAAGCAATTTTTCCGATGTACCGAGCAATGCGTTCATCGGGCAAGCCCAACTCAGCCCAATAATTAGTAATGATCTCCCGACTATGGAGATGATGCAATTTTGTCTTTTTTCGCTCACCAGACTGCCCTTCTTCCAAGTGTGCGGCCGTCAGTTTTCCAATATCGTGCAAAAAAATTGCTGCTAACAACAGAAAAATTTGCCCAGCGGTCATTTCCTGTTTGATCTCATCCGGCACCATCTTATCCGCGTTGCGCTCCACATTGATCAAATGCGGATAACCGCTATGCGAGCCACGATCAAAATTCAGCAGTGGCACCCATTCCACCAAGGATTTGTGCTTGATCAACTCCAGCCGTTCGTAAAGGCCAGCATTTTTTTGTTTGAGAATATCTGCGAATTTTGCCTCAGTTTTAAATTGCGGATCCATGGCTACGCTCCATGTTAATGGCAGAATCACCTATCAAAAATCACTCCTGCCCAAAATAGGATTTCCCGTTTTTCGCATTTTAGCCAGCAAAATACAAGCGGACAACTTTCAGACAGTTAGAAATAGAACCTCGTTAAAAAAACGAACCAATTTGCTTTCGGCGGCCAATTTTCAAGGAGCAAATTTGCAAATTAAAATTATTTTGGACAGCAGTGATCAAAAATAGATCTGTTTGATAAAATTCACTAAAACAGTGCCATCATTCAGCTAAATCTTAAAATTAAAGTCCGCCATGGTAGACCATCTCATATTTTTTTAGGCTGAATCAATGCTTTCCGTCTTTTTGCCATGATGCTGAAAAATTCTACATAAGAACCCATCCATCTTATTGACCACCATTTGATTCGTAAATGCCTTCAGCGACCGACGCTCATTACGGATTCAATCCATCATACCTGATTCGCGGCAGTCGCCTCAGATGATCCACCCCTGCGAAACCTGGTTTGCTGATTTTCCTTTTTGCTTGATTCGTGATCAGCAAAGAATGTTCGCACCATCGGCGTGGGCATTGAAACGAATGTCCCAAATTTTTCTATTCATCAAGTAGCTGGATCAAATTCTATCGATCACACCAACCTTGATACACTCCATCGTGTAGGATTATCAGCAGGCAGATGGCTTTATTCCATTTGACGATTACGAGCATAGAGAGCGCGAATTCACGCGTCAGGATTTTGTTTTTCGACTCGAATCCTTTTAAGCGTGACTACAATTTATCGAACAAAGTCCCTCGTCAGATTTCAGTCCAGGATAACAGATAAATGGAGAGAGTTATTCACAAAAAAGGGCGAATGAGGCCGGCAAAATGATCGCCGTGTACACCATCAAATCAGATCCTCAGAACAAGGATGATTCATGCGTCGAATTCGGTCGTGGCATGCGTTGAGTATGTCGGATGATTGCAAAGCAGACTCTCTATTTTGCCCAATTCATTTAATGGATGGTCCGATTGAGAAGTTCGAATTTTGTTCAGAATATCAAATAGCGAAATCCGGTGCTTATCATCATCCCTGAGTTCTTCACCACGGGGGGAGCATCGGTCCAGTAGGCAGGAATTTCCAGATCATCTTCGCTGGCATCCCAGTTATCGTTGCGCATTCCAAAGCGATAGCCAATATGCAGGAGGAAATCAATTCTTTTGGTGATCAGCCATTCTGCCACCAACCCAGCGGACGAGGAGAATAAAATCGTGTTCACCCAATTACCATCATCATCCCGCTTGAAAGGAAAGTCGAGGTCAAGCCCAATTTTCGCACCCCAGTCCATTTTTGGGGTATTAATGAATCTCCAGATGCCGAAGCCGCCCAAGCCGAAACCGTAATCGTTTTCTTGATACGAATCGGTAATTTTAATGGCGTGGATCGTCAATCCGAAATCGAATTGGGATAGGGGGGCAGCCTGAACGCAAAGGCCAAAATTGACATACGATCCCAGCGCCGCTGGGGAGAAATTAAACCCCACGCCACAGATCGAACTGGGGAGTTCAACCGCCCAGGCGCCAGGATAAATCTCCCGCCACTGCCGCAAAATTTTGACGCCACTGCTATCAGCCGAGGTATCGGTCACCGTCGCGATCGCTGCGCTGCCGCCGGGCACTAGCCACTCATCGCCATCGGATTCCCAAATCCGATCGATCTCCGTGAGTTCGAGGATGGCGCCCTGGCGAATACCAGACCGTGTCCCCATCGCAGCTTTCAGCTCTCCAGCTCTGCCCAAAGTCAATTCCGCGGACGGCCAATAAAATCGCTTTAACTCCTGTTTGGCGTCGTCTCTCAGACGTTCTATGACATTGCTTTTAGATTTCTTCCCCGAGCGGCCAGTCGCCCAGACATCAAAAACCAGCGAGCCCAAGACTTGTCCAGTTGCGACATCCAGGATGTCTGCCTCGACGGAAAGCCGTGTCTGAATAACCTTCCGCGTATCAGCCGGAGAATTATCGCTCTTTCTTATCGAAAAATAATCGGGGGCCTCGAGTGCTGCAACCGATTCTTGTGACAGCAGGGCAGAGGTTATGATCATCGCCTGACTGGCGCCTACAACCTGATCCAGACGAACAATATCGTATGTCGATGATCCCGAGCTGCCGATTACCGTTGCCGCATCCAGCGAGATACCGACCATCAGCCCATAGAGTCCCAACTGATTCTTGGCTTTGAACAACGTTAGCGCCACTTCATCTTCCAGATCTATCTTCGCTTGGCTTTTTGATGGGACGACATGACGCGGCAATCGGAAATACCGAGGAGGACTGACATTTGATAAACTGTCGCTTTGCTGACAGGCCAGCCTTGAAGGGACCAGCCATATCCAGATCAACAGCATGGCGATCATTTTTGTGATGACATGCATAACCCACGTCTCGAATTGTCAGGAAATGTGAATTGTCTCAAGCTGAGCAATCGAACATGTCGGTGCCAAATATCCAGCGCACGCTGTTCAGTGCAAATTCCCATGTTCCATGCGGGAATAGCGGCTTAGCGAAATACAGGATTCATCATCCGCTGAACGCTACGAAATCGTTCCGGTGCAAAATCTCAATAACCGGATAAAACATCATGCCGGGGGATGCAGGCATCTGGGTGATGATCGAACTGAATAAACGATCGGCTAAAAGATTCCGGTATTCGAAGGCACGACACGACTCAATTGAATCCCGCATACTGAAACAAAATCTGATTTCCCATGATAGGAAAAGCCGCTTTGGTCTGACGTTCGGTTTTCATGGCCGTTCATCTCGCTCATTTTGTCCTTGCGGGATAATATGCCAACCCGCAGCATCCGTGGCATCAGAAATGGGTTTGAAATCCGATGCATGGCATCCATCGGCCGATCTGTCCCGAATGGCGCAGCAATGACCAATTCGGGGTGATAGTCAGTTGACAGCGTGCAGTGTGATGCCGCTGAATGGAGCGCATGGGGATATCAAGTGACCATACCTCATGTCGATTGCGGTCGAAATTCTTGGTTATTTCATAGCCAGCGATCAGACCTGCCACGCTGCCCAAGCCGGCGATACCAAAAGCAGCGCGAATATCTTTGATTTCTGCCAATAGATCGATTCCAAAACCCAGTACCGCCCCAACAACGCCGGCCAAATTGATGATTTGAAGGCGGGATTCGCTCATCTGGGCATCTGCGCCGGCGAACCCTGTGCCCAGGATCAGGGCATTGCTGCCGATCAGCATATCGCGCAACACATTATCCCCAGAATGATTCACCAATGCGGCCGTCACTGCGCCGAACCAGGCCCCCCATGGCATGCTGGCACTGGCAAGGATGGCATGAGCTGTGGAGAAATCCACCTTTTGGGTGAGCCCGGTAGCCAGCGCAATGCCGGCCAAGCTGGCCAACTGACCGATTCCGATGACTTCATGGCCTTCGAGATCGGCTAAAGCAGCCCAACCAATCCCCTGCCAGGTACCCAGATGACCGCCAAACGCGATCATCAGGGCGCGAGCATCGCTCATGTTGGCCTGCTTTGACAAATGATGGGCGGCAAGGAGTGATACTGGAGCACCTAAAAGCAGACCAGCGGCGATTGCCTGGGGAGATCTCGCCTTCAGCGCAATGGGTGTGGCAATCCCCATCCATACCCCATAATAGCCGCTGAAAATCATCAGATTCGTGCGACCGCTCTGATCCAATAATGCCCCTGGAATGAATAAGGCGGTTTTGGTGCGCCGGAGTCGCTCCACCTGGCCACGATCTCGCTGGCATTCAGCGGCAGCATCGCTCCCAGGGTATTCCGCAATCACATCATCCCATAACTGGCCGACTAAATCATACCGGGCGCGAGCTGCATATTTCAATCCAAGCAAATATAAAATCTGCGCCTCTGTCGCTCGCTCGACAGTTTGGTTGGATTTTATATTTTGATATTTGTGAATGAGGGCAATATGCTGTCGCGTCAAATCCATGGCTTCGCCAGACAGAGGGATCGTCTTCGTGCGCAGCCCTTTCGTCGTCTCATAAACGTACTCAAGCCGATATCTCCGATTCGAAAGCATCATAATCCGGGCAGATTTGAACCCTTCGACGCCGGGAAACAGCCGATAGTAGGATCGTTCCGCCGAATCGATTTCAACCCCGATGGAATCATCAAGAGCAATGAGTTGCTGCGGCGACTGCTGCGAAAATGCGGTCGCCAGGAGCGTCACCGGTAAGATCATTGCAAGCACAAATGGTGTTTTCAAAATGTGGCCTCCATTTCAGACGCGAATTGCAATTTATTTTATCAACTGACCACGATGCTTGACATGTAGCATAGATGTATCCGCTCAGGGCAGGCGATCCATGCCATATTTCTTTGCATCCTTCATCATGATTCGATGCAATTCGTTAACGATCGCTTTTGGTAGTTCATCTGCCTCTGGTTGTTGAAGCAGATGCCGCACCCGATGATGGGTGCGATCGCCGGCGGATCGACCATCAGTGCTCAGCCAAGTCTGATAATTGGATCGGTCGATCACTTCGGACGGAAAATAAAATTCCTCTCTCAGCCACTGCAGGGTATGCGCTGAGGTTAGAAAATGTTCACCATCATAAATCTCGCCGTACAGATCGTCGCTCATGCCTGGCCTCAACATAATCCCTTTCGCCAATCGCAATGCCATGCCGCAGATTTCATTGTCGATCACCAGCTTTTCGAGCGATTGACAGCTCTCGAAATCCAACATGCCCGGCCCGGAGATGACATTAATTCCGCTGAGGGCTGCGATGACTGCACCCATGCCGGTCTCCAACCCAGCCTGAGCGTCCAGCAACTTGGCATCGCTCAGCGCCATATAGGCATGGGTTGGCAAGCCGAGATGCTTCCCAATCTTGGCGTAAGCTGCATCGATCATCATGGTTTCGATCGCGCCCATGGGAGGTGTCCCTTGGCGCATATCAAAAGCGGCTGGTGAGCCGCCCCAGATGATTGGAGCGCCAGCATGAGCCAGTTGGTGGATGACGACGCCACTGAGGCTTTCCGCGGCATGTTGCACCAGCGCGCCGGCCAACGTTCCTGGGGCCGTTGCCCCAGTCAATGGCATCGACACCAGCTCCGCTGGGATGCCAGCTTTGGCACAATCGATCAAATTTTGGCACGTCAAATTGCTCCATTTCAGCGGCGGAGAGGGACAACAATCGAAAATGGCCAGAGGCTTGTGACGCAACGCTTCGGCGCTTCCACGAATCACCACTAACATCTCTTTCATGCTCTCGAATGCATCCAGCGCAAACGTCCCGGTCACCACTGGCTTGGTGCTATGTTGCAGCGCGATATAAAGCCGATAACGATCTGCGATCTCCTGGGGCACGTCCGAAGAAATTAACCCCGTGGATTGCGCTGCCAAATGTTCAAGCTGCTGCGTCAATCGGCTCAGATGGATCAAATCCTGAGTGACTGGCTTTCGTTGCCGCTGCGTCTCCCAATCCAAAATTGTGAGCGCAGCCGAACCAGGGTCAAAATGGATCTGATTGCCCTCAAGCGTCATCGCCGGTTGCTCATTTCGATCATAAACCGTGATCCGATGGGGAGCAGACGCGACGCATTGATCAATGAGCCGTGACGGGAAATAGGCCTTGCGCGCAGAACGATCCACTCTGGCACCTCCTGTTTCCAACAGCTTCAACGCCTCCTCATTCTCGATCAACACTCCCACCTTCTCCAACACAATGAAAGCCTCTGATAGAATTCGCTCTACCTGCTGGTCTGAGATCATTTCTAATTTAGGTCTCTCCATGGGAAGTTCCTCCTCGTTGTTTGATCTTGCAGCTCAAATCATTGGGGTTATCATTTTAAACGTTGTCGCCATCCAGCCATCGACGCCACAATTACATCCAAAAACAAAATGCCTATAAGACGCCTGAATATCGCAGACCAACACCAATAGAATGGCGCCAGACCACTAATCCACGGAGCGATCAACAATGCGGCCTGTGAACGTCGCCTGTTTGAATCGAGGGTCAGGCGAGCTGGGCCGATAACTGCTCTCTTCAAGACCAATGGTTCAACGATCTTGATGACTCGATCTGCGACCTCATCGCTGTTGATGAGTGAATATAGCGAATCTTAAGTCCCTTGTCAAGCACAAAAATGGTTAAACGCCACGAGAAAAGCGTTATCAACGATTCCAGTTATGCAGAGCTTTAATGCAAATTCAGTAGCGAAAAATCAGACGAGCTCTCCCGTAGCACCCGCGCTAAGGACGATTTGGAATGAAGGCAAAATCAAAAATGTTGACCGTTGACGTCCTCCAAGCCGAGCGATCGCCGGGGAAAATGATGCGTGCTGACCGATCGTCTGAATGAGGGGAAGCATATTATGAACGAACGAGGTTGGGTATAGATGGAAATAATGGATGCTCAAATGTAGTTGGTGACGGAAATTACTTTCCGCCGAAGGTCAGCAAGTCGATTAATTCCTCTCGATCAAAGTTTTTAATGATGCTGGCATCGTCCTCTTTCACTAGATCCTCCATCAATTTCTTTTTCTTTTGAATCATCCGATCAATTTTATCTTCAAGGGTGCCTTCGGTGACCAATTTGAGGACCTGGACGCCTCGGGTCTGCCCAATCCGATACACGCGATCGGTCGCCTGATCCTCCCGCGCCGCATTCCACCAGCGATCATAATGAATCACCACCGAGCCCCCGGTGAGGTTAATCCCCAAGCCGGACGCCCGCAAACTCCCGGTAAACACTTTGCAATTGGGATCATTGTTAAAACGATCGATCATCTCCTTTCTGTTTTTGGTTGCCCCCTTGATGGTGGCAAATTCAATGCGATTATCCTTCAAATAGGCCTCAATCAGTCCCAACATGTTTAAATATTGGCTAAAGACGACCACCTTGAATCCACTGTTCAAACTTTCTTCCAATAATTCGCAGAACAGGTCCCACTTGCCTGATGGATATTTGTTATAATCCAGGCAGCCATCTTCCAACTGAGCAGGGTGATTGCAGATCTGCTTGAGAAGGTTCAGCACCGCAAAAATGTGGATGTACGGGATGTTTTCTGATTTATTGTATAATTTGGCCAATAGCATTTTCGCCCTGGTATTAAGCACTTCTTGATAGCGCTTCACTTGTTCTTCGCTCAGCTCACATTTGCGGATCTCCTCGATTTTGGGTGGTAGTTCTTCCAATACCTGAATCTTGGTCCGGCGCAAGATAAATGGCTGGATCAACCGCTGCAATTGTTCGCGCTTGACCTTGTCCTCCTGTCGTTCAATCGGTCCGATGTAATTTTTCCGAAACGCCGCATCGCTCCCCAAATAATCTGGCAGAATGATATCGAACAATGCCTTGAGTTCAGCCAAATTGTTTTCGATCGGGGTCCCCGTCAGTCCGATCCGCATTTTGCTGTTCAATTGATTCACCGCGGCGTTGGTCAAGCTGGCCTTGTTTTTGGCGGTTTGGATCTCATCGAAGATGGCCACTTCAAATGGAATGTGGGCCAGCTTTTCGAGATCATTTCTCAAAATGCCGTACGATGTCAACACGACCCGATGTTTCGTTCCTTTGCCTCGGATGAGTGTTCGATCGCCGCCATAATATAAAATCAGATTCACCTTCTTTTTCAATTCGCCCAATTTCTCATGCCAGTGCGGCAATACCGATGTGGGACAGACGATGAGAAAATTGCGCGGTTGATGGTCCTGCATCATTATCCCATCGATCAATGCAATCGACTGATACGTTTTGCCGAGGCCCATGTCGTCGCACAGCAAGCCGGAAAGCTGATTTTCATATAAAAACCAGAGCCATTCATAGCCATTCTTCTGATACTCTCGAAGCTGATACTTCCTCCCTTTTAAGCTTGGCGCTGGGGTAAGCGGTTTTAGAGATACTAAGTGATTCAAAATGTCGCTGAGCGGTTGATGGGTTTCGACTTTTCCTTTTGGGGGAATTTGGGCATTCAACCGCAAAAAGTTCAATTTGTTTACCATCAGATGCGTCTCTCGATCGCCCCGACGGATGATATCGATACCCCGTTGCTCAATTAAATTTTGAAGCCAGGAAAAATCCGCCGTGTATAAATCGATCCAGTGATCTTTCGTAATCAAATATCGCTTTCCGCTGCGCAGCGCTAAGTAGATCTCATAAAGCGGGATCGTTTCATTCGCAGTTCGATACTTCACCGAAAGATAAAGCCAATCGTTCTGAATTTCGTCGACGAACAGATCGATGCTCTTGATGTTCTGGATGACTTTTCGTTTTTTAAGCGTTGGACTCACAAAATGAAATTCGTCCGTATCGATAAATCTCCCATATTCATGAATAAAATCAATGATGTCGTCATTGGGAATGATCACTTCTTTTAGGCTGAACTTATTACTATCGTAATACTGAACTTTTCGCTCAAAAAGGAAAAAACCTTTCTGCTGAACATAAAGATAATCCCCGAACTGAATGACTTGCAGCCCGCTACCAGCATCGATGGTGTGCGGCGTGGGATCATCGGGGAAAAAAATAACCGGAGTGATCTTCAAGTCATGCTCATCCGTCAGCGTCAAGGAATAATTCAAAATGGCCGGCTTTTCGGCAATCGACAAGGTATGTCGAATCGCTGGGTTCTGAGCCAATTTTTTAATAATGGCCGGGATCAACGCTTTTTGCAGATAAAAAATAAAACTGCCATCGATCGAAAAGATTTCTATCGCCTGATTCGACTCTGAAAATTCAACGGAATAGCCTATGTCATCGAACTCCAAAAACCATGCTTTGCTGAAATCAAACCAATAACTTTCTTCAAATTTTTGTTGCCAGGATTTGTACCCAGAGATGTTCATCCGGATCTCAAGATCGGTTTTCTCGGCTTCCAGATACTCGAATCGGGTTTCATTGGCATGGTTCACAAAGGCGCTATCCACCAGTTCAGAGAAAAATTGAGAGCGGTATTTTTGAATGATCCGACCAGCGGCTGGCTCAGCAAGAATAAAATTCAGTAGCTCATGTCCGCCATCATAGCTGCCAATGATACGAACAACAGCCTGGTCACGAGATGATTCCAGGTGCGCAGTGATGGTCAGCTTGTCCACGCCGAAATGCTCGTAATACAGCTTGGCCAATTGTAACCACAGGCTTTGCTCATAGCCCCGGTATAACGTCTGATCGACATCCGTCGTATCCGGATTTTTTGAATAAATAATGAAGAATAGCGCAGCGATATGAGGGCAGCTGAGGTTGCGCAGATACGCCTCGCACGAGCACGAGGTTTGAAAAATAGGCCGATCCTGCTTTTTTCGGACGATCGCCCAGTAATTCTCCTTGCGACCCGGGAACTGAGCGGTATAGGCATTTCGGATAAAATCCAAATACTGATATTGATGCTCACTATAAATTTTCCACCCAATTTCCCAGAACTGCTTCGGCAATTGATTTTTTATCACACTGGGAAGTTTAGTCATTTTTCTAAACAAATTCAAGATACCATCTATTGCTTTGCTGATACCATGGCTGTCTGGCAAAAGATCGAAAAGCTCAACTTGTTGATCAATGCCGCCGAAACCATGCGGCATCCCACAAAAGATGATCGAAAAGCAAGCGATCCCAATCGTTCGGTCGTTGCTGATCCTGTGATTTGGGCATGACCTCAATTTCTCAATTTTTCGGATCACTCCACGTAAAAACGCCTCACCATTGCCATCACTTGCGTCAGGGATATGCCCATCTCTTTTAGAGGCATTTTATTTTGAAAACCATAATCGAATAGCGGAGTAGATCAAAAAAAGCGCGAACACTCGCTTCACATACAAGGCTGGGACATGCTCGATGATGGATGCGCCCAATATCGCCCCAACAATGCCGCCTATACCCGCCCACAGGACAATGGGCAGGTAGACGTTATTGAGCGTGTAATGGCGCAATGCCCCGGCAATGGAGATCGGTATTACCACCATCATCGAAGTCCCGATAGCGGTGTGAATCGGGAGCTTTAGCAGCAACAGGAAGGCTGGCATCATGACGATCCCGCCGCCAATACCAAACGCGCCGCCTAATAAGCCAGCGACCACGCCAATGGCAAAGTAGATAAGAATTGTCATTTTATTTAGTCCCTTTCATTTTTATTTTCGATGCTGAATGGCTCTTCCGAAAACAGGGAACCCTGACCGCTCCCTCTGGCATTCTCTTTGGCAATTTTTTTCAAGAATGGATAGGTTTCAACAAGGGAGGCAGGAACATCGAGCCTTCTTCCCTCCATCAAGAACATGGTCTGCAGCGCATTGGCAATGGCCTGACCGCGAAAATGATTATTGAAGATGATATAGCTCTTCGGGCTCTCTTCAATGAGTTTTTCGATAACATCCTTGATGCTTTGCAGTTCCGATTCGCTGTAGAGGTAATCATAGCGACTGGCAGCATCAGCGTCGCTGGCAAACCAATTTTTATAGTTGCGCCCATGAAGCCTCAGATACCCGACTCGTCTTGCCCCCAGGGCAGTCAGACCAATGGAATTCCCAATCACTGGCTGATCAATGTTCGCGAAGCCAGCACCGGCCTCTTGCAAATAATCAAAGAAGGCGGGCGAGTTCCACGAACCATGCCGAACCTCGACCACGGGGCAATAGTCCCGAAAAGTATCAACCACTTTTTGAAGCCATGCGAAATTTTCTGGCGTCATTTTGAACGACCACGGAAATTGGATCAGCACAGCGCCCAGCCGCTGAGCGGACATCAGGACGTCCAAACCCGATTTTACCATCGCCTCCTCATTGGTTCCTGGGAAACCGCTGCGCTCATGGGTATAGGCCTGCCACAATTTATAGGTAAAATTGAAATCCGCCCGATGTTTTACCCGCTGCACCCAATTGCGAACGGCATAGACCGCAGGCGGCCGGTAAAACGAGCTATTGATCTCAATCACATTGAACAATTGCGCTAAAAACCCAAGCGGATCAAAACCCCTGGCAGGTAATGTCGGATAGACAATCCCCTCCCAGTCTTTATAATTCCATCCAGCAGGACCAACATATATGTGGCGTTGTTCAGGCAAACGAACCTCTATCATTTTTTTGATAAAAAATCATTGGCAAATTCTAAATATACAAATTAAATTGCTCTTAGTCAAGCAATTATTTGGCAATCTCATATCGAATTGTATCATCCCATAGGTGCTCAATTTCCGTTATGTATTCGACTGTAGCGTGTTCACGGGCAAATACCAGCAAAGGGGAAAGGCGTTAAGCATCAGTCGGGCGCCAGCACGACCTTATCAGCCTCGATTGGCCATTACGGCTGCAGCTTTAACCAGCGCCCAAACCAATAATGCTTTTTCGCTGGGATTGTTTTTCCACTTCATGACGAGCTTGATTTTCAATTGAACGGCCAATCCTGAAAGTAAAAAAATCTCAAAGGAAAGCTTATCGATTTAGGCCCTAAAGCCTTTAATTCGCCATAGGATTGAACACCAATCCAGCAGCCTCGAAAATAATCAGTTGACCGACTGTTTTCGGCCCGTTACCATGATTTTGATGGGATCTCTGGACAATTCATTTCGATGGCACTAAAAATGGCAGTTGGATTTATTGACAATAGTCGTGGCGATCCGTACTGGTTGCATGAGTCGATAGACGGGGAACTGGTTCATTTGTCGGCTCCATTGGCTGGCATAAAGGTAACGGTCGAAAAAATTCCACTTGACCAATCCGCCATCGCTTTCTGGTTCCAATAGATATGCGATCAAATTGGCCAACGGCTGGTCCATTTTCACGATGAAGCTCCCAGCGGGAAAAATTTTGTCGACGCTTTGATACCGACCACTCAACCGGGTCCACCGATGCCCCTGCATCAATTGCTGCTCGCTTTGAATGGACTCAATCTGGAAGGTTTGGACGCGAAAAGTATCGGGGGCGGCGATTTGTTCAACTCGGATCCCATGGCGCATCAGTATCTCTGCTATCTCCTTGAGATTCGAAGAAAAGATATAGCCTTTGGGGAGCACCACGCTTTTGGTTATGGTGAAATCCTCGAAAAACGGCACGGTATAATCCCGCAGTCGATCCGTCTTTTTCACCCGGGTCCGACCATTGGCATCGACAAAGCGTTCGAACTCATAGCTGTGAATCAGCAAGGGTTGCTCCAGCGGCTTAGCGACAATCTCAATGCCGAACTGCGCGGATGTGTCGGCACTCTGCCCTCGAGCAATGGTTTCTTGATCCACTTCTCGAATTAGCGTCATCATCTCTGCACCATGCCGATGGGTGTATTCTAAAATCAGCTCCACGAAATGATAACAGGCCTGAATTCGGGTTTGGTAATCGGCATAGGCATAATTTTCATTTAAAATCGAAAATCGATTTCTAAGCCCCCAGTAGTTGGTGCTATAATACGGCTGATGATCAAAGCTTTGCCAGCCCTTGGCTGGATCCAGATCGTCCACAAAATCGCCATACGGCACGCTCATAATGCCGTATTTGGTTTTGAGTTGCTTGGCGACCTCAGGGAACAATTTCGATCGCACGTACCGGATCAGCGAACCGTCGCCATTCGGGTTATGGGCAGTGGCATAAGTCAATGGCTCCTGATGATACGATCCATTGGTGGTGTGCAGGTCAATCATCAGCATCGGATCCCATCGGTTCAGCACCTGCTCCACGGCAGCGCGATTTTCTGGTGTTTCCAGCTTAATATAATCGCGATTCAGATCCAGATTTTGGCCGTTATAGCGTACGCCAACTCCCTGAGATGGCCCGAGCTGATTGCGGCGATTATCCGGGCTGATCTTCTCATTGCCATCCGGATTGAAATTCGGAACAATCAGCAGCACTTGGTGATCGAGCAGATGACCACGGGAGCCGAGCAAAATATCTCGCATCAGCATCAACATCGCCTCCTTGCCCTCCACCTCTCCAGCGTGAATGTTGGCCTGAATGTAAATCGCAGGCTTATTCATGATGAACAACTGGGTCGGACTTGTCGGCACTGGACGGCCCAGGATCGCCAAAAGAATATCTCTGCCTTCAATCGACCGGCCAATCGAAGTCACAGCGATCTCCGAACTGCGCTGCTGCAATTGATACAGCCAATTGAGGACATCCGCATAGCGGCTTGTCTCTGTGAAGTTGCTCTGTTCGGCGCGCGTCAGTAGATTTTGCGCCGGTATTTCAATAAGAGAACCGATAAGAACAACCAAAGTAAATCCCATTGTCAGATACATTTTTCTCATCGCCAATTTCTTCCCTCCTCCATGTCCGATAAAAAAATTCAGATTGATCGCATTATAGCGCGCTTTTCCAATTGATAAGCGATTCATTTGGAATAAAATCTGCCTTTATTCGTTCTAATTTTAACGGCATATCCTGCTGGTCCGCCAGCCAAACTTCACCACTGATATTGATTGGTAGCGAAGCAAACATTTTTTAGTCCGTTCAATTCACTTAAGATGGCACAATTTGGTGTTGTTTTAATAACTGATTCACCTCAAATTTGTTTCAATGACAAAATTTTTAATGAATCGTTCTCAGGACGATCCAAAAGGGCAGCGAAGACAATCATTCGAAAATTTGACTGGGATCACATACAAATTTTTTAAAAAAAAATATATTTTATCGGAAAAAAAAGAATGGCGTGGGCAAAATACAAACAAGCGAGCACCAAAACAATTTTTGAGATTCCAAATGAAAAAGGAACTTGAACCCAATAGTATCGTTTAACAGCACAATTGTTCAGCAATAATTTTCGTTATTCGGAATCTTTCAATTTGATAATGCACGTAACAATCAAAATGGAGAACGGGACCATGAGAAAAGAAGACAGTCTATATCGACACATTCGGATGCCGCTGAAAATCATCATGATCCTATTTTTGTCGATTACCGTCATCGGTTTTACTTATAAATACTTTGATACGACCGATGAGACAAAACAGAAGATGAGAGAACTGGAGCGCTCGCTCCAGGACTTAAGAGCGGCGATGAGTGTAGACAGTGTCCGACAGTTCAACATCCAGAAGATCATGAGCATTATTGATACGTACAACAAAGAACTATCATCCGTGGAAAAATATGATATTGCCAATGAAATCTATTCACTTAGTTTAAAATACACCAATCTGGATGTTGATCTGATTTGCGCCACCATTACCCATGAGTCGGCTGGAACATGGGATCCCAAAATTGTTTCTCGCGCTGGAGCAATTGGTCTCATGCAAATAATGCCCGCAACTGGCATGTTTTTGGCCGAGTATGAGGGCATTACCTGGACCAATGAGCAGGAGGTGCTCACAAATCCCATTTATAACATTCGATTGGGAACTCGCTATTTGTCCACGCTGATTTCCTACTACGGAATCGATGGCGGCTTGGCCGCATATAATGGTGGCGAAAAGTATGCTGCTCTGTGGGTGAAAAGCAATAAGGCCGATGGAATCCTGCTGAACGAGACCAAAAATTACATTCCAGCGGTAATGAAATTGTGGGATCGATATCGCGAAAAAAGCCTATAATGATCTCAAACGGAGCGGCAACTTATAACAAAGGCTACTGAACTCAGTAGCCTTTGTTTTTTCGATCAATGTTCTCGTTGCACGAACAAGCGATTCGGCCGCAGAAAAATTTTCTCCGGCGGTATGGGTTTTGCCGAATTGGCTCAATTTTGAATGGTGATCTCTTCCAAAATATTGATATTGCGCTTATTCAATTCATCCATGAACCGCTGATAGACGGCCCCTTTGATGCAATCCTCGGGGGGGACAATCCCCTTTTCTGTTATCGCGCCTTCTAACAGCAATTTCACAGAAATCGCGACCGGAAAACCAGTGACCCGCATCATTGATGAAATCCCGTGAGCAACATCTGCTTCATCCCACATGAAATATTCAACAGTCACCCGCTTACCATCCTTCACCCCGGTGACAGTGTTGTACATTACGCAGACATCGGTATCGCCCTCCTTGGCTCTTAAGCGCGGAGTAATCAACGAGAGTAGGAATTCGCGCGGCACGATTTTCATGCCTTTGAAGTCGTGGGGTTCGAGGTCCAATAAGCCGCATTCCTTTAACGTATCGATGGCTTCCCAATGGCCCGGCCAGCGAATGGTCTTTTCAGCAAATTCCCTGAGTCCAGGACGCGTGTAAATGAAACTCGGCATGCCAGGGGTAACAGCGCAGACAAGTTCCTCATCCTTTCCAAATTTAGTGAACCGAAATTTTTCACGATCACCAATCGCAGGAACCTCCACGACTGTTCCGTCTTTGATGACATTCAGCTTAATCATGTATTCGCGCAACACATGTTCGAACGCCCAGGTGATCATGTATTTCAACGGATGGCGCTGGGAGCTTTGCTTCGATGGAATGCCCCCGACGCGCGCGATGGCTGTTTCCGCTATGTCCATTTTACGAATCGCTTCGCCAACCGTCACATTGCTCAACCCTGGCGCAAAACCCATTCCATCCACAAAAGTAACTCCGTTAGCGATCGCCGTCTCGTGAAGCCAATCTCCGTACTCGTTGAGCGTCATCCCAGCCGGCAATTCCAGGCCTTCGGTCTCATACGCATCCGGCCGACGATGATATTCTTCCAGCATATCGACAATATTCAATCCCGCTTCGACGGCATAATGGACGATTTTATAGCTCGTCCTCCTATCGGGAAGCGCGATGGCACCTACATCATATTCCTTCATGAGTTTGCTGGTGCTGTTCTTATCTTCCACATCTAAAACATGGGGGATGATTTTGTCGCTCCCAATCCAGGCCTTGGTCTGTTCGAGAGCCTGTTTTCTTCGTCCAGTAATTCCAATCGCCTTGATGTCCTTATCCTTCGCCAAATCCCACGCGACTGCAGAACCGATTTTTCCTGAACCGCCGAATACCAATACTTTCATGTGTTGCCCTCCTAATTTTGGTTCGACTTTCAAATGAAAATCAATACCTGAGAAATTAATCAATCAACCATGAAAACTGGATCCAGCAAACGATTTGAACGATGGAAAGCAAAACGCAGCAACAGCCACATCAAATAGCTCATACTCGTATCGTGCTTATCCGATTTCGATTTGCCTGGAATTTTGAAATGCGCTCACAGAAAAATTTAGAAAGCGGGTTAGCTCGAAAATAGCTCGGAAGTCTCGATTTGAAAACGATCAAACACGTCGTCTATTTCTCATTGTTTGAATCGCACAAGCATTTCATGACAAAAGATGTGGCGTTCACTCGCGAATTGATCATTTTAGAAATGTCAGGCGGATAAATTTTTGACCGAACAGTTCATCTTAGCTTATGGTTTGGCAAACGCTTGTTTTACGCTAAAGAAATCGCCGATCCATTTAGCGGCAAAAAGAATCGGTTCGCCATGAAGCGTCAACGCCGAATAAACATGGATCCGGATCATTTCCCAATCGAATCGATTATGCCACGTCTGTGGGTCATTCAAAACTTTCCGCTGAAAATACTGCATGATGCTGGCGAATTGGCTCTGATCGACGCGGGTCAAATCAATAATCAGGACCTCATCCTTCTCAAATTCTTCTGGCAATTGGGTCAGGGGATAGTGATAGGAAATGACGAAAGGCCCTGGGGTTTTGATCCCCTGAAAATGGGCTAAGATCAGCTCAGCACGAAGATAATCATAATTATCAACAAAAAAGCCATCCGTAGTCTTGGGATTTTCCAAGCTGTCGGTGACTACCGAATCTATTTTTTCGAACTGGAGAGGCCAATAACTGATATTGATATTCTCCGGTTTGAGGATGCTATCCAGAGCGCTGGACTGCCAATCTGCTAATCGATTTAAGTTTCGAAAAGCGCGATGCAGGGCGAGATATCGATCGCGCTCCTTTGCGCTATTGGCCTTGCGGGATAGCAAGACATAAGAATAGAGGCCATAGTCAGGTTGCTCGATGCTGCTTCGCGCCAGATAATCGCGCAATGTGATTTTGATGTCCTTGGGCTTGGTTGCTTCTTCCTGTTTGGAGTTCGGTTGGGGCTCTCGCTTCAAATTTCCGCAGCGAAAAAGAAGCATTTGTGCAGCGACCAAGGCGATGATCAAAGCGATCAGACCAAAGATCGATTGAATGTTGGCTCGATTACGATGGCTGTTTCTTTGTTCCCGGTTCATGGTGCGATTTTCTCCCTTTGATCCAGCTAATGACGGCATAGGTTATCGTGTAGAATACCAAAAAAATAATTACATACACATAATTTGGCGGCGTATCGGGTGGAATGAAGAAAAAATAGGCGATCATCAAAGTAAAGATGATGCCGACCAGAAAAGATATGATCATTTTCATGGGAAGCACCAGTTAGTGAAATTGATTTTGATCAAATATACAAATTTTCGCCTCATGAACCAAATGAAAATATTTTAATTTATTATGATAACCAAACGGCAATAGCGTAAAGTCCCAAATTGTGCCCTCAAATTCATTTTAAGCACGGGTCGATCGTTGGGTAGCAATCAATCCATAGGCTGCCCTATTGGATATAAATCCTGTGAATGTGTCCGACGCAAAACGCCCGCTTCGGCCTAAGAACTATCAGGATAAAATTGGCCAAAGCGGTTTCAATTGAATCAGTTCTCGGTGAAAACCATTACAACAAATCTAATTGTTGTGGCGGCCAGCCTCTGGCGGCGATGCAGCTCTTTTTTCATTTCAACTGAACACCAACTTAGCAGGACATTCTTGCACGGGTAGGAATGAGGCCCTTTCTTTGACCCTCGATTTTTACAATGAGAACGCATAATCGGGATCTATGCCCACTATCGACCATTTTCAGCAGTCGGCTGGAACAAGCGTGACCAATTCGAAGAATTGAATGCTTTTTTCTTATCCAACCGACTGCTGAGCCACCAGAAAAAAAATGGAATGGCCTTGCGAAATCCATCCTCCTGCCGAAGAAACGCCTTTTAGGCATCATTGGCCAGTCAATGGATCTTTCAATTTTATTTCTGTAATTTTTCCCAGTTGATCTAAGGTCATGGGATGCTTTTCATCCCCGGCTTTACATTTTTCAATGTCGCCTACCACAAATATGGCCATCTCGTTGGGTTTAATATATTTTTTGGCAACCCTCAAGATGTCCTGCTTGGTCACCGCCTGATATTTGTCGCGATAAGTATCATAATAATCCATTGGGAAACGATCATATTCCAAGTTTGCTAAAACTGTCATGGTGGCGATAGAAGAGGCAAATCGATCCGGGAAACTGTCCAGATAATAATTCTTTGCTGTTTCGAGCTCTTCGTCAGAAACCAGTTCGTTCTGAATCCGTTTGAATTCATTCAATATCAAAGAAATTGCATAAGGTACCGTGGCTGACTTGGTTTGCACATAGCCATAGAAAGTGCCAGGAAAATCATGTTCGGTGGCAAAGCGGGAACCGGTGTTGTAGGCCAATCCCTCGTCGGATCTTACTTTGGAAGTGATGCGGCTGGTGAAGCTACCCCCGCCGAGGATAAAATTCATCACGTTGATGGCAAAAATATCTGGGTTTGTGTCTTTAATACCGAAGTGTCCGATATTGATATAGCCCTGATTTATATCTTTCTGGATCATGAATACGCCGGGTTGATTTTTGATTTTCACTGGAGGAACGGGGGGAAATGTGATCTGTTTCTTTGGCCAGCCAGCAAAAGCATCCTCGATCTTTTTCAGCATTTCGGTCCGATTGAAATCACCAGCCACCGCCAGAATGATATTGTTCGGGGCAAAATACTTGGCATGAAAATCCACCAGGTCCTGACGGGTGATCTTCTCGATGCTCGCTTTGGTTTCCTCCCACACCAGCGGATGATCACGATATAAGAGCTTGTTAAATTCCCGTTCGAGTACCGTGCGTGGATTGTCATTTTTATTTTTAATGGCGTCGATTGTTTGATCTTTATAGAGTTTTATCTTTTGTTCTTCAAAGGCTGGATTCATGAGCACATCGGCAAACAGCCGCAACCCTTCGTCACAATCTCGGGCCAACAATGAGAGGCTCACCCGACCTGAAGTCTTGCCTATAAATGAACCAATCGAGCCGCCTAAGAAATCTAATCTCTCGTCCAGATCGTCACCACTGATATTCTTTGTGCCACCGGTGCGAAGCACCGCTCCGGTCATTGCCGCCAGCCCAATTTTATCCGGTGGATCATAGATTGTCCCAGTGCGGATAATTGCCGTCATATCAAAGGTCGGCAAAGCATGATCTTCTTTGATATACACCACCATGCCATTCGCAAGGACAGCCCGATAGTCGGCCGGTTTTGGGGGGTCATATTTCAGCGCCCGATAAGTTAGTTTTGAAGGATGATCAGGGATTTGCGCCATCACTGGACCAATCAGCCCCAGCCAGACGATCGCAATTGTGAGCATGAACACTTTATTTTTCGCCATGATGAAATCCTCCCGAAATGAGTTTCATGATATTTTTTACATGCCACCATGTTAACGGGTACGAAGACCAGATCACATCTGCTTCTGGTGAGCTGATTTCTCTTTGCGGACCAAAATACCCACGGTGCGATTATCTTTGACGAAATAAGTTTGGGCCACACGCCTGATATCATCGGCCGTAACAGCTTTCAAGCGTTCGAGCGACCGCTGAATATCGCGCCAGCCGGGACCTAATTCGCTCCGTCCCAATTGCGACGCCAGACCATAATTAGAGCTGAGGCTGCGAATAAAGGTGGCTTCGGCTCGATTTTTCACTTTTTGCAGCTCATAATCGGATACCAATTCATTTTTCAACAATTCAATCTCTTCATAAATGGCTTGTTCCAGTTCCTCCGGTGTATGGCCAGCCGCTACTTTGGGTCGTCCGCCAAACGAGAACTGACCGGCATAGGCCATGCCTCCGCCATAGCCATACGCATCGATGGCAATCCCTTTCTCCTTCACCAGCTTTTTGTACAGCCGACCGCTATTCCCGTTCATCAAACCACTGATGACATCGAACACCGCATCGTCAGGATGGCCGGCTGACGGGACATGGTATCGAATGGTGACAGATGGTGGTGCCTCCGCCTCTCCATAGAGCCGTTTTTCGCAATATTGTTTGGGTTCCGTGGTACGAACTGGCTCCGGGTTTGGCCCAGCCGGAACGCGACCGAAATAGATCTTTGCCATGGCAATGATCTCCTCTGGATTGATATCTCCTACATAGACAGCCACAGCATTATTGGGCACATAATACTTTCGGTTATACTCAATCATGTCCTGCTTGGTTAATTTCTGCAAATCCACATCCCAACCGATCACGCTCCACGAATAGGGGGAGGCCGCAAAGAAACTGGCGTTCAATTGTTCATTGAAGAGATAACCAGGCCGATTTTCGCTGAGCCGGCGTTCCTCCCGAACCACCTCCTTCTCCGAATAAAACTCGCGGAAATACGGATTCATCATCCGATCCGATTCCAGCCACATCTGCAACGCCACCTTGTTGGATGGCAGCGTCACATAGTAGCCTGTAATCTCCTGCCCAGTCGACGCATTAAGCATGGTGCCACCGTTTTTCATGTAGCATTCCCAGAGGTCATCTTTGATAATATACTGCTTCTCGGCCCTCATTAAACTGTCTGCTTTCGCCTCCCAAACCTTGACCTTTTCCATGTCCCCGTTCTTTTTCCAATATTTCTCCCGATAGATCTTGTCCATCAGATCATCGATCTGCCGATTGATTTCGTCGTCCTTCTCAAAATCTGTTACCCCCATGACCCGGGTGCCTTTGAACATCATGTGCTCATGAAAATGAGAAATCCCAGTGATGCCCGGCCGCTCATATACGCTGCCCACGCGATAGTAGATGTGACAGACCACGCGCGGCACCTCATGCCGTTCCACCATCAGCAGCTTCAACCCATTGTCCAGTGTGTACTCGATCACCTGGTCCTCCAGGTTCAGGGTTTGTGCCAAAACAATGAGCGGAAGCAAAAGAAACATTTCCCCCAATATCACCGCTTTGAATCGTTTCATAACTCACCTCCGAAATTGAGAATGAATGGAAAATGGTAGCTGGTTTTGAGGATTTATCCCCCTTGGCACGATAAAAATCATTCAACTCTCGTGAGATGGCCCTGAATAAATGGAATGATAACCCATTGCGCGTGACATTAATAAATCAAATATTTTTCTCTGACGCTCTTGAATTTTTCCAACTGCTCCTGCCAGGATGCAATAATTTTTTCTGCCGAATCGCCTCGAATGACTGCTTTTCTCACTTCATCGGTACCGAAAGCTCTATCGAAGTTCGAAATGCGTGGTGTGCCGAAAATGTCTTTATCTGGATAGAACTTTTGGATCGTCGTTAAAATATGCACCTGGACCGCGGCTGGTTGAAAAGTGGTTTTATCGAGAATATGAATTTGTACTCCGCCGCACTGCTCTTTAATGAAGCGCAGATAAAATGGACGGAATGAAGTTGGTCGAAAATAAACACCAGCCAGGTTTTTTGAATTCAACTCCTTGGCCAATCTCTCACCATCCATCCAAGGCGCACCGATGAACTCAAACGGGGATGGCGTTCCCACCCCTTCGGAAATGGTCCCCAGCTCACCGATGCAGCCAATGGCGGCCACCAGATATGCCGTTTCCGGATGCGGCACATGCGGCGAAGTCGGCACCCACAACAGGCCAGTTTCCTCATACGTCATATCACGGGTCCAGCCTTCCATTGGCACCACAGTCAAGTTGCAGTTGATACCAAATTCTCGATTAAATAACTGTGCCAGCTCGCCCACGGTCATGCCGTAAATGTAGGGAATCGGATAGAGCCCGATAAACGATTTGAATTTCGGATCGAGCACATTGCCTTCCACGCGATTGCCTCCCAGCGGATTGGGTCGATCCAGAACGATAAATGGAATATTTGCGTCCCGCGCCGCTTCCATCGCGTAAGCCATGGTGTAAATGTAGGTGTACGCTCGGGAACCGATGTCCTGAATATCATACAGCAGGATGTCGACGTTCTTCAGCATTTCGGGGGTCGGTTTGTACGTTTCCCCGTACAGGCTATAGACGGTGATGCCGGTATTTTTATCCGTGTAAGTTGCGACACGTTCACCACCGGGAATATCGCCCCGAACGCCATGCTCGGGACCGAACAATGCGACCAATCTCACCCCAGGAATTTCATTTAGGGCATCGATAGTCGATTTGAACTGTCGGGTAATTCCAGTGGGATTGGTGATCAGTCCGACTTTCTTGCCATGTATCAGATGGAGCTGTTTTTCGATGAGCACGTCAATGCCGGGCTTGACCGGAAGGTGATTATTGCTTTTTGCAAGTACGCTATTTTTGATTAAGGTAGAAATAAAAATTAAAAACGATAAGGATGCAATTAAGAAAAAAAATCTTTTTTGCATGCTCTCCTCGTTCATTGGTAATAGTTAACATTATGATTTTTGAGGTGGCATTAAATGTCGTTTTGAAATCTTTTATCAAAAGTTTGATACTTCAAGGAAGATTTTATTTTCTTGATTTCAGTTATCTCATAAGCATTTTCCCCATCGAGAAATCTAAAAAAATTGGTATGATTCATGGTTTCGAAATGAGCAATGGAGTATGTTTTAATCCATTCGTCAGGAGCTCCGGATTCTTCACCGCTTTTCTCATAAATTTGGCAACTAAACTGTCCAAATTTCAGTGAATTTGGCACAGCGACAGTTGAAATTTACAATATTCCATTCTCGAATGCAAGCGATTTCTGAAAAGCGAACCTAAACCTCACTCACTTTTGGACAACCAAAAACGCGCTGCTAACCCTCAGAGCTTTAGCAAGGCTTATCCACCCAAAACATAGCGATTAGAATACGCGTCTTGCCCTTTTCGTGGCTTAAAGATTTTCGGTGGCACAACTAATTTCATCGAAATCAGGAATGCCACCCCTGATCGGCGTGGATTTGCGGGATAAAAAAAACATAAGTACCGGGAGCTCTTCAACTCCCGGATGTAGAAAATTTCGAGCTTCCTGGATGCTTAGAAATTAGCATACTGCCACAGCAAAAAAGGTCCTGTTTTGAAAAAGCAACTTCGGTAAGCATCAGCCCGTTTCGAAAGCCAAATGAAGTTTTGACTGGCGGATCTCATTTGCGATATTGGCATTTTACCCCTAAGATAATACGCTACTTTGGCTGGATCGAGCCGATATTTAAATTTATATTGGAAATTTCAAGCCAAATTTTATGGCACAAAAGCAAGCACTTTTATGTGCTCCGGAATAACCCTGATTCCTGGCAAAAGAATCTATCCGTCGATGGACTTCTCATACCGCCAGAACACCCGCGTCAATCTGGCCTTGGCATAATGCAGATAAAATGGAATCGGCCCCACCCAGGGGATGATCGAAACCCTGTGCCCCTGCTTTTTCATATCGTTCAGGCATCGTTTCAAAAGAACGCCGCCGATGCCCTTGCCTCTCAGGACTGGATTGGTGCCCATGGGACCGAACCAGCCGGTGTTCAAATTGTTGGCGTCATAAGCCGAAAAGGCTTCAATTTTGCCGTTGTATTCGGCGATGTGAAGGCTGATGGGATTGTTTTTATAGGTCGTTCTAATTTCGGGTAACCAGGCCTTGAAGTGATTCACGATGAGGTTCTCCACCAATGGCCAATCTGCATCGGTCGCGCGGCGGATGAAAATGTGTTCCTGCTCAAGTTGTTGCTCCTCGCGGCTGGTGTCAAAATTCTGATTTTGCAGATCGACTTCCAAATTGGCGGTATCGGCAAAGCGCTTGAAGCCGTTCCGCTCCGCAAAGGCAATGGCCTCGGTATAGCGGGGATCGATGCCCGGCTGGAGATAATTGGGATTGCAATCCAACAAGCGGATGGTTTTTGCCCCCTGAGATTTCATCTGGGCTTCGATGTCTTTCAGCAGCATGGTGGCGATGCCCTGGCGCCGATAAGTCTCCTCGGTGGCGAATAATTTGATGTAGCCACGTCTGAGATTTTGATCGACCTGGCGAATCAGACCTTGCATGAATGCCACGATGTTATTCTGCTCCGCCGCGATGAGCGTTAGCGTGGGATCGAAATCGGCATCGCCAAAGGTTTTTTCGTGCAGCAGATCGACGGTAATCGGATCGCAGAGCGCATTTCGGTTCCAGAAGTCGACCAGGCTCGGCAGTTGTTCGGCCTGTTCTAATCGGAGAATTTCCAGCATATCATGTCCTATGGGAGTATGAATTTTTAGCTCTAATTTACAAAATAAATTTTAAGATGCAAGGGGTTTGTGAGGAATTGATGGTTAAAATGCCAATTTGACCTCCAAGGAACAATTAATTATTGCTCAGAGTTAATTGGTAAGAATTTTATATGAAATAAGAAAGGGTCGTGAAGCATTAGAGTGATCGCATTTCTATTGCGACAATCCGTTGCCCATCCACCTTTTTTCTCACTTTAAGACAAACAGCTACCGTGCGCTAACTGGACGATGGAATCAGAACTGATTATATTTCTCCTGAAGAAAGGAATCAATGTATGCCACCAGACTTGACTTCGTTCTTCTCATCAATTATGAATGATCCCCAAGCGTTGCTGGAGTTGATCGGAGTAATTCTTGCTATCATTGGATTATTGCTGGCCATCAGTCCCAAAATCTATCGCTGGCTGCGGAATTATCTTGACCGACGCTCCTTGAAAAAACGATTGGGCGCCGAGCTTTATACCAAAGAAGATATTGTTCGCGCCACCAAATTTTATATCAAGCCCGACTGCCAGGATGTGGACCCCAGCCAGGAGGCAGATATTCGAGCGGTCCATGCGGTGAAAAACAAACTGTTCGAAACCGTGGACGGACTGCTGCAAAACCCCGAAAAATTCAAATACCTGATCGTGCTGGCCGATTCTGGCATGGGCAAGACCGCGTTTGTGCTGAATTACTACGCTCGACATTGGCGGAGCTCCTTTCGGCGACGCAAGTTCAAGATCGCACTGGTTCCGTTGGGAATCAAAGATGCTGATAGCCAGATTCAGAAAATAGAGGATCAATCCGATACCGTTTTATTTCTCGACGCTTTTGATGAAGATACCCGAGCCATTAAGAATCATCGACAGCGGCTGGCCGACTTGCTGGAATTGTGCAGCGGATTTCGCCAGATATTGATTACTTGCCGCACCCAGTTTTTTCGAAAGGAAGAAGAAATCCCACGGGAAGCCGGGATCATCAAATTCAGTACTATCGATTTAGGAGATAATCGAGAATATATTTTTTACAAGCTTTATTTATCTCCATTCACGGATGAACAGGTGAAGCGTTATTTGAAACAGCGTTTCCACTTCTGGCAGCGAAACAAATGTCGCCGAGTGCAGGAGATCATCAATAAGATTCAACAGCTCACGGTGCGCCCAATGTTGCTGGCATATATTCCTGAGCTGGTTAAATCGAACAAGCAATTTTCCTATTCCTTTCAGCTTTATGAGGAGATGGTGGATAAATGGCTGGAACGAGAAAAACCGTTTGTTCGAAATAAAGAAGAGCTGCGCAGCTTTTCCGAGCAATTAGCCATCGACCTCTATCAGAAACGAGGGACACGTGGAGCGGAGAAAGTGCATTATTCAGAAATAGCTCCACTGGCGCAAAGCTTTGGCATCAATCTCAAAGACTGGCAGTTGCGCGGTCGCTCCTTGTTGAATCGGGATGTGGCGGGCAATTATAAATTCGCCCATCGCTCGATTATGGAATATCTATTCGTCAAGCGGTTTCTGGAATTGAAGCCAGCAGAGCGGTTTAAGATCGAATGGACCGATCAGATGAAAAAATTCTTATTGGAAATGATTTGTCAGGAGGCAGAAGTTAATCATAAATTTCCTGATTTAAGCCAGATTATTCTAACTCAGTTCGATCTAAAGGAATTGATGAGATTAAAATTCACGCCTATTATTAAATTAAGATCAAAACATCAGAGGTTATCAACAGAGCAAGTAACGCGGATGCTTAACCAACATGATTTTTTTGACTCAATCTACAATAAAAAAGGAAAGGGAATTCAACATTTATACCTTGAGCTGGGAGATGAATCACGGGTCGTCTTTGATTTAGCCACTGGCTTAATGTGGCAACAGGGCGGATCATCTGAGCCTATGAAATTTGAGGAAGTGCAAAATTGGATTGCTGACCTCAATCGTAAAAGATATGCTGGCTATAACGATTGGCGCCTGCCCACTCTGGAAGAAGCCATGAGCTTGATGGAGCCGAAAAAATTGAACAAAGATTTGTATATCGATCAAGTTTTTGGTAGCCAACAACGTTGGATTTGGACGTCCGATCCGTACTCAGGCGCTGCGGGGGCGCAGTGGGTAGTCGGCTTCTACAGTGGTTAGTGCTACAACAGCTACGGCCTCAGGCACCTCTTCGACTACGTTCGTGCGGTGCGTTTCGGACAATCATCTCCATAGGTAATTTGATGATTTGATTATTTGAGTTATTTGATTATTTCGGGGTGGGGGGCGCGCGCGATAAATTTTTGACCATGAGACGTGACCGTCACCTCACAGATGACGGTCACGTCTCGGTCACGTTTCTAAAGTAACAGGAGGAGCAGAACATGGCACAATATGAACATCTGCCGATCTATAAAAAAGCCTTTGACCTGGCGATCTATTTTGATAAGATTGTGCGGAATTTCAGCCGCTACAACAAATATACCTATGGCACCGAGCTAAGAAATTTAGCGCGTGAAATTTTAAAAGGCATCATCCGAGCCAATAATGCCCGGGATAAAAGACCGCATCTGCTTTACAACCGAGAAAAGCTGGAAGAATTGAAAGTGATCATTCGGCTCTGTAAAGAATTGCAGGTGTTTCCCAACTTCAATTCGTTTCAATATAGCTTCAATGAGGTGGTGAATATCAGCAGGCAGAACGAGGGCTGGCTGGGGAGCTGTGGTAAATAAAATAACCGTGAACGTGACCGTCACTTCTGAGGTGACGGTCACGTTCTTTCTATGTGATCAGGCCAGAATTTCAATCCGTCCACTGGCGGATCTGAAAGCGTGCTAACGGAGATGATTGTGTATCCCCCCACCTGTAGGACAGGATGGCATCCTGTCCCCCAAGTTCCAAAGGACAGGTTGCCATCCTGTCCTACAGGTATTCGAATACAGCCCGGCATACTGCTGTTGAGTGGATTGCCGGGCAGTGGGTATCGGAAATCCCTTTCTAATTGTCAATTGTCAATGGTTATTTGAGAATTGTTAATTGATCGAAGGGAGCCGATACCAGAAGTGGGGGACAAACGGGCGCTGCGGGGGCGCAGTGGGTAGTCAACTTCAACAATGGTAAATGCAACAACAACAACCTCAACAACAACAACTACGTTCGTGCGGTGCGTTTCGGAGAATCATCTATTATTCTAACCGAAACGTGACCGTCATCCGCCAGTCGGCGGATGCGGTCACGTTAATGAGGTATAATTATGTTCACTTTTGAACAAATCTATCGCGCCTACCGGGATTGCCGAAGGAACAAGCGCAATACCCGGAACGCGCTGATTTTTGAGTGTAACCAGGAGGAAAACATCATCCACCTGGTTGACGCGCTCAATGACCACAGCTACCAGCCAGTCACCTCTGCCTGCTTTTATATTGAACGACCCAAACCACGAGAGATTTTTGCCGCCGACTTCAGCGACCGCGTCATTCATCATTTCATTTACAATGAGCTGGCGCCGATTTGGGAGAAGATATTTATTCATCATTCTTTTGCCTGCCGCCCGAACAAAGGCACCCATAAGGCAGCGCAGTTACTACAATCCGCGTTCAAAAAGATCACTCGCAATGGCAAAAGGCCTGCGTTTTATCTCTCAATGGACATAAGAAATTATTTCATGTCGATCAACAAGCATATTCTATTTAGCTTGATCAGCAAGAAATGCCCGAACAAAGAAATTGAGTGGCTATTGCAGCGAGTGATCTTCCACGATCCAACCGAAGATTATGAGATGCGCAGCTCCAAACGACTGCAACAAAAGGTGCCACAGCAGAAATCGCTATTTCACGTGCTGGAAGATTGCGGGCTGCCCATCGGTAATTTGACCAGCCAGTTCTTCGCCAATGTGTATTTGAATGCACTGGATCAGTTTGTCAAGCATGTTTTAAAATGTCGCTTTTATTTTCGATATGTGGATAACTTCATTTTATTGTCCGAATATAAGGAACAGTTGGTTCAGTGGCAATCCCGAATCGTTCAATTTCTTGATGATAAGCTGCTGTTGACTTTGAACGAGCATGAAACCAAGCTCGGTTCGATTTTCAATGGCGCCGATTTTGTCGGCTTTATTGTCAGACCGCATTACAAGCTGGTGCGCCGCCATGTGGTGGGCAATTGCAAATCCCGACTGAAAAGGTTCCAGAACTTATTGTTCCAACCGCAGGATGGCAAACAGATCTGGAGTTATGACCCGAAACTGCTGGAAAAACTTTTCGCAACGGTAAACTCCTACCTGGGGCATTTTCGCCATGCCCAAACTCGGAATATTATTAATAAAATATTGCTTGATTTTTCCTTTTTGAATCATTATTTTTATGTACATTATCAAAGACTCATTCGAAAATATCGCTGTCCACGCGATGTGCAAACGTTAAAACAGCAGGTGAGCTATTACAATAAAATATTTCCCGGCTCAGTGCTGCTGGTTCAGGTAGGTTGCTATTATGAAAGCTATAACAAACAGGCTGAAAAGCTGAGCGAGGCAACCGGGTATCAGATCAGAACCAACTATCGGCGCTTCTGGAAGGCGTGCGGCTTTCATCAGCGGTTTCTGGAGCGGGTGTGCCGGAAACTGGAAAGCAAGAAAATTTCTTATGTCGTGATCGTTCAATCTGGTAAGTATTTAAATGCAACCATGGAACGCGTGCCCCAATTTATGGTCGAATTCAAAAAAGAAAATCCTGAGAAGGAAGCTCAATCATGACCGAGCCCAAAAAATGTTTCGTCATTATGCCGTTTGGTAAGCGCGGCACTCCGGAGCATAATCATAATAAAAAAATTTACGAGCTCATGATCAAGCCGGTGGTGAAGGCTTGTGGTTATGAGCCAATTCGTTCGGATGAGTTGCTGCATCCCGGAAGTATTACTCGGGATATCATTCAATTGCTCTATCATGCCGATTTAGTGATCGCTGATCTAAGCGGCAAAAATGCCAATGTTTTTTATGAATTGGGAGTACGACATACCCTGTTTCGGTGCGGCACTATTCCCATTGTTCGTGAAGGTGAAGAGCTGCCGTTTGACATCAAAGACTATCGGGCGATCTATTATTCCTGCGAGTTGGATGGACCAGATGAATTTAAGAAAGAGCTGGAGCTGCGGATCAAAGCCTTTGAAACTATGCCCAAACACCAGCCCGATAACCCGGTTTACGATGTCCTGAAAGATAGCCTGCAATTCACGAATCCAGCCGAGTATGTTCCTAAAAAATCCTTTGAAGAGAAACAGCGAGAAGTCGTGGCGCTGACCCGCCAGTTAGATGCGCTTCAGGAGCAAAACAAACAATTGTTATTAAAACAGCAATCGAGCCAGGAGCAGATTGAAGACCATGCAAGCGAGAGGGCTTCGTTGCTGAATAAGATAGCGCAACTGGAGCAGGAGCTAAAACAGGCGAAAGCTGCAATAGCGCCGCCCGAAGCAAAAAAAACCCTGGTTAAAAAACCGAAAATATTCCGCAGTGAACCAACGCCTTTATCAGAAGATGACGCCAAAGCCATGCTCAAAAAATTTGGTTTTTTTGATTCGTATTTGAATAAGGATGGTCAAGGATTTGCCAATCAATTCAAAGCAGCGAACATTAAAGGAGATAAAATCGTTATTGACGAAGCCTCGGGCTTGATATGGCAACAGGACGGATCATCTGATTCAATGGATTTCGATTCTGCGAAAAATTGGATTAATAATTTGAACAAGAAAGGCTATGCCGGCTACCATGACTGGCGCCTGCCCACTCTGGAAGAAGCTATGAGCTTGTTGGAGCCGAAAAAATTGAACAAAGATTTGTATATCGATCCTGTTTTTGATAGCAAACAACGTCGGATTTGGACGTCCGATCCGTACTCGGGCGCTGCGGGGGCGCAGTGGGTAGTCCGCTTCCCCAATGGTAAGTGCTACTACTACGCCACCTCCTCAACTACGCCTACGTTCGTGCGGTGCGTTTCGGACAATCATCTCCATCAGAACTTTGATCATTTGATTATTTGAGTTATTTGATTATTTCGGGGTGGGGGGCGCGCGAAAAATTTTTAGCAGGAAACGTGACTTTCGTCCGCCGCAGGGAATGAAGATAGCTTTTACATTTGATTGCAAAAGCTCAGTCATTGGTGAAAAACGGAGTGCATCGCCTTTATGCGATGCGCCGAAAGGCGGATAAAAGCACTGCACTCCAGTCGGTTCAAAGCTCTCTGAATATTGGAGCCACCAGCAAGTGGGGTATTGCATTTGATTTAAAAAATAACTTGATATTGTCAGGAAAAGTATTTATTTTAGCAGGCATAAGACGGAAAAAATGAAACATACACGATTGTGAATTCATCAATAGCTTTCTCATCGAGACGAGTCATCACTTAAGCAATAAAAATTTTGAATTGGAATTAAAATGCAAACAATGGTTCTGAAAAAAAAGGTGAGCTCAACCGGGCAGATCACCATCGACTTGCCACATGTCAATGAGGGCGAAGAGGTGGCGGTAATTGTGGTTTATCCTTCTCATGATAAAGTTGGCGCATCGAAAAAAAGAATTTTTGACCTCGAACAATGGGCGAATCGCTGGGAGACTGATCTGGGTGAAGACGTTAAATCCACGGATGTGGAATCGTTCACTGGCAGGAGATATTGATGAAAGATGTTTTCGTGGATACGAGTTACTTCATTGCGCTGGTTCATACCCAGGATTCCTACCATCAAAAAGCGAAAAAATGGGCCAAAAGAATCGTTGCAGAGAATATTACCTGTCACACAACAATACCAGTCGTATTCGAAATCGCCGATAGCTTTTCAAGATTGGCGAGAAGAGACATTGGCATTGATTTATTAGAAAATATTTTTCATGCTGATAATTTTATCGTTTACCCATTCGACGCGACAATTTATGAAAAGGCATTAGATCTGTACAAGTCCCGAAAGGATAAAGAATGGAGTCTTACGGATTGCTATTCTTTCGAGCTGATGAATGAGCTAAATCTCTCAGAAGCATTGACAGCAGATAAGCACTTTGAACAATATGGGTACAAAATCCTGCTGAAATAATAATCCCTTACAGCGATCCCTGTAATCTTCCCATTTAAAAATTCCAGAATTTTTAGTAACTACTCAGTTGCCATCATCCACCCAGCGACACTGATGTTTTAAAAGAGATTTGGAACGATGAAATGAAATCGCTGGAAAACTATTCGCCACCATGAATTCCAACCCTGGTCATTTTCGCCATGCCCACCGAAACGTGACCGTCACCTCGCAGGTGAGGGTCGTGTTTTTCAACAAAATATTTCCCGTCTCAGCGCAGTTTGTTCAGGTAAGCTGTTATTATTCCGCTCCGCAAAGGCAATGGCCTCGGTATAGCGGGGATCAATGCCCGGCTGAAGATAATTGGGATTGCAATCCAACAAACGGATGGTTTTTACCCCCTGAGATTTCATCTTGGCTTCGATGTCCTTCAGCAGCATGGTGGCGATGCCCTGGCGCCGATAAGTCTCCTCGGTGGCGAATAATTTGATGTAGCCACGCCTGAGATTTTGATCGACCTGGCGAATCAGACCTTGCATGAATGCCACGATGTTATTCTGCTCCGCCGCGATCAGCGTTAGCGTGGGATCGAAATCGGCATCGCCAAAGGTTTTTTCATGCAAAATGTGCAGCGGCATGGGATCGTAGACCACATTTCGATTCCAAAAAGCAAGAAGTTTCGGGAGCTGTTCAGGCTTTTGAAGCGCTTCGATTTCGATCATCCACAATTTCCTCTAATTTTGGAAAGAAAGATGACATCTTGCCCCAAATATCTAAATTATTCCTGAGCGAGATCATGCTTTGTCTGAAAAAAAATTGCAGGGTAGTTCGCCTGCAACTTTTTTTATTGGATTTATCTGGGCATCCAATGGTTTAATTTTCTACTTTGCTTCCGTAGGCTTTGCTTTTCTGGCAACACGAATCCGATTTACTGCCCGGTACCAAGCATCTTTGGCCCGTTCCAAATCAGTACCCGGAACGCGTTCGGTCAACCGTCGCCTCGCCCGATCTTTGGCATAGATGGCGCGCTCAATGTCGATCTGAGAAGCCTCCTCCGCCGTCTCCACCAAAACAGTCGTTTTATGGGGTAAAACTTCCACTACCCCGCCACTGGTGGCAAAATATTTGGTGTCATGTTCCAGATCTACCTTGATCTCGCCAATTGCCAAGCTGGTAATAAATGGCGCATGTCCCGCCATGATCCCAAAATAGCCATCCGTTCCTGGCAGGCGAATATGTTTGACTTGCTGCTGGTAGATTATCTTTTGAGGGGTAATAATTTCTAAATTAAAAAACTTTGGTTCCATAATTTTTGAGTTTCAATCGCCGGTTATTTGTTGCCAACATTCGGTCAGCAATTACCAACTTGAGATAGAAAGACCAAAACACGTAAATAACTCTCCCCCAGGATGAGAATTGAATTTCGAAAGAAGTCCTCTCTCTCATGTCATTCCACCCAATGGCTCTATCGCTCCATGATCGGCTCGTTGGTCGAATGCTTATAAATTTTTCGCTTTCTCCACCGCCTCTTCAATGGTGCCGACCATATAAAAGGCTTGTTCGGGCAAATGATCGTACTCGCCTTCCACCAAACCTTTGAAGCCCTTGATGGTATCTTCGAGATGGACATATTTTCCTTCCCGGCCCGTAAACTCGGTGGCCACGAAGAACGGCTGGGATAGAAACCGCTGGATGCGGCGTGCCCGGTTAACGATGGTTTTATCCTCATCCGATAGTTCTTCCATGCCCAGGATATTGATGATGTCCTGTAGCTCTTTGTATTTTTGCAGGATCTCTTTAACTGCCCGAGCGGTGCGATAATGCTCTTCGCCGATGATTTTAGGATCGAGAATGACGGAAGTCGATTCTAATGGATCAACTGCGGGGTAAATGCCCAATTCGGTCAATTTTCTCGATAGCACTGTGGTTGCGTCTAAATGGGAGAAAGTGGTCGCTGGCGCTGGGTCGGTTAAATCATCGGCTGGGACGTAGATAGCCTGAACCGAGGTGATCGATCCCTTTCGTGTTGAAGTGATACGCTCTTGAAGTTCCCCCATTTCCGTCGCCAGCGTGGGTTGATAGCCCACGGCCGATGGCATCCGTCCCAGCAGCGCGGATACTTCAGAGCCGGCCTGGGTAAAACGGAAAATATTATCGATGAACAGCAGCACATCTCGGCCTTCATCGTCGCGGAAATATTCGGCAACGGTGAGCGCCGAAAGTCCCACCCGCAATCGAGCGCCAGGCGGCTCATTCATTTGACCAAATATCATGCTGGTCTTATCGATCACGCCCGAGCCTTTCATCTCCAGCCAGAGATCATTGCCCTCGCGCGTTCGTTCCCCAACACCCGCAAATACCGAATACCCCCCATGCTCTTTGGCGATGTTATGGATCAATTCCATGATCACCACGGTTTTACCAACCCCGGCACCGCCGAACAATCCGGTTTTGCCACCCCGGGTGTAAGGCTCCAAAAGGTCGATCACTTTAATACCTGTTTCGAACACGCCCTCTGAAACGCGAAGTTCCTCAAACGTCAGCGGAGGTCGGTGAATGGGATCATACCGCAGTGCGGGAATAGGACCCAATTCATCAATGGGATCACCGACGAGATTCATTAACCGGCCCAAAGTTCCGGGACCGACTGGCATGGTGATGGGTTTTCCTGTATCGATCACTTTTGTACCCCTCACCAGGCCATCGGTGGAGTCCATGGCGACACATCGCACCGTATTCTCGCCGAGATGCTGCTGGACCTCCAAAACCAACCGCGAGCCATCATTGCGCTGAATCTCTAATGCATTGTAGATCGCCGGCAGTTCACCGCTCTCAAAGCGGACATCAACGACTGCACTGATAATTTGAACGACTTTTCCTTCATTCATCTATTAAAACCTCAAAGTTAGTTCCAAAATGAAATCTCCTGTGGGACTTTCATGACAATCACATCAACCAATAACCTGAGTTGTATTCCATGGGTTGGCCCGTTTGCCAAGCATGGAGGGATTCCATGTCTCAAAAAAATCATTGACCATTCTTACGCCTTCAACGCTTCGCTCCCACTGATAATCTCAAGAATCTCTTTGGTAATGCCCTCCTGACGCTTTTTATTATATTGCATCTGCAATTCACTGATCAATTTGTTGGCATTTTCGGTAGCGTATTCCATCGCAGTCATTCTAGCTCCCATTTCCGAAGCAAATGACTCCAATAAAACGCGCCAAATCTGCACATTCAAATTTTTCGGACACAGCGTGTTTAAAATCGTAATCGGGTCTGGTTCAAAAATAAAGTCGGACAGGTATCTTTCACTCTCCGGGGCAACAGGAATGATGGGCAAAAGCTGCTCGACCACGACCCGCTGTTGGGCAGCGGATTTAAATTCGTTGTAAATAAGAAAAATTCGATCTAACTTTTGCTCCACATATCGTTCCTGGATCAAATTAGCAATATCAACTGCTTGTGAAAATTGGAGGTTTTTGAAGAACTGGACATATTCGCCAATCACTTTATAATTCCGTCGCACAAAATAATCGCGCCCTTTTCGGCCGATTAAGATCAAATCAATGGCTTGCTTATCGGGATATTGCGCCAGCTCAGCATCGGCCTTGCGGATGATATTCTGATTGAACGACCCACACAATCCCTGATCCGCCGTCACAATCACATAGCACACCCGATGCGGCTCGCGAACCGCCAATAATGGATGGAGGCTTGGGTCGACTTTGCTGGCGATATGTCCCATCATCTCTGCCAGATGCAATGCATAGGGCCGCGCCTGAAGGATGGCTTGTTGTGCCCGACGCAGCTTGACCGCTGCAACCATTTTCAATGCTCGGGTGATTGTCTGCGTCTTTTGGACACCAAAAATACGTTGTTTTATATCTCGGAGTGTTGGCATAATTGGATCTTTGATTTAGGAATTTGGACTGATTAAAAACATCATCGCATAAAATTGCTGCCCTCGATCACTCTTGCCTAAAATAAGATTTCCCGTTAAACATTTTAGACAGCGAAATCCAACACCAATCTTCGATCGAGGATTTGATCGGTTACTAAGGTCAATAAGGTTGGTTGAATTGGTCTTGTATGTCAGGCTAAGGCAGCCAAAGTCATTGTTCTTTCAGTTTACACGCGAAAGCTTCCCATAAAATCCTGGCACGCCGCCGTAAGGCCGGCTTGCAAATCCTCATCCAGTTCTTTTTTTTCGGCAATACTTTTAAGAATATGGGGATATTTGGCATCCATGAACTGATAAAATTCCTGCTCCAGGCGCCGAATGGCTGGAACTGGGATAGGATCGAGGAACCCCTGAGTGGCCAGGAAAATAATAGCGATCTGTTTCTCCACTGGCAGAGTTTTATTTTGATCTTGTTTTAAAATTTCGACCATGCGCTGGCCTCGCGCCAATTGCGCCTGGGTGGCTTTGTCCAATTCGGAACTGAATTTGGCAAACCCCTCTAATTCTCGATATTGAGCCATGTCCAACCGCAATTTACCAGCCACTTGTTTCATGGCTTTGATCTGTGCATTTCCGCCAACCCGTGAGACCGAAATGCCAACGTTGATCGCTGGCCGAACGCCACCATAAAATAACGACGGTTCTAAGTAAATTTGGCCATCGGTGATGGAAATGACATTGGTGGGGATGTAAGCCGAATAGTCGCCCGCCTGAGTCTCAACAATCGGCAAGGCGGTTAATGAGCCACCCCCTAACGCATCGCTGAGTTTGGCAGCCCGCTCCAATAATCGCGAATGCAAATAGAAAATATCACCTGGGTAGGCCTCCCGTCCTGGAGGTCGTCGCAACAGCAGCGATACCTGTCGATAGGCCCAGGCATGTTTCGACAGATCATCATACACACACAGCGCATGCATTTTATTATCGCGAAAATATTCGCCCATGGTGGCGCCGCTGTAGGGAGCAATATAAAGCATCGGCGCAGGATCATTGGCAGTAGACATGACAACTGTGGTGTATTCCATAGCGCCATGTTCCTCAAACGTCTGCACGACTTTCGAGATGGTCGATCCCTTCTGGCCAATCGCCACGTAGATGCAATAGACGCCCTGGCCCTTTTGATTCAAAATGGTATCGATGGCAATGGTGCTCTTGCCGATCTGTCGGTCACCGATGATCAGTTCCCGTTGGCCTCTTCCTATGGGGATCATAGAATCGATGGCTTTAATGCCAGTTTGTAGCGGTTCTTTGACAGGCTGCCGATAGACCACGCCCAAAGCCTTCCGTTCGATGGGCGCATACTGCTTGGCTTGGATTGGGCCTTTGCCATCCAAAGGCTGACCCAATGGGTTCACCACTCGACCGACCAGCTCCATACCGACAGGTACTGACATGACCCGCCCGGTACGTTTGACTGGATCGCCCTCTTTGAGATATTTCTCGCTGCCGAACAGGATGCAACCCACATTATCCTCCTCCAGGTTCAGCGCCATGCCAAAAACACCATGGGGGAATTCCACCAATTCACTGGACATCACATTGGTCAGGCCATAAACGCGGGCGATACCATCGCCAACTTGAATGATTTCCCCGACCTCCTCAAATTCCGTCGTAACGGCATACTGCTCGATCTGTCGCTTTAAGATGGTCGATATTTCTTTCGCCTTAATTTCCATAATTCGATTTCTGATTTTGGATGAGTTGAAATTTCAGTTTTTTGAATTGCTCCGCCAAACTGGCATTGTATATGCGATCATCGAGCCGCAGGATGATGCCACCGATAATGGATGGATCGACTTTGTTTTCCAATCGCACATCAGCGTTCAAATAGCTGGCGATCTCGCTCGTTAAATTCGCCAGTTTCTCTTTTGGCAGCGGAATGGCGGTGATCGCCACCGCGCTGATGCGGTTCTTTAATAGGTCGACCTGTCGCTCGTAATCAGCTAAAATCTGTTCGATCAAATTAAAGCGCCTGTTCTTCAAAACAAGGATCAAAAAATTTAGAAAAAGCTCAGAAAAGCGCTCCTTGAGCAACTCAACTATTATTTTTTCTCGCTCATAGTCTAATGGCAGGCTCAATAACGCTCGCAATTCCGAGCTTTGTTCCACCAAAACCAGAAAATTTTTAAAATCTTGATGGATGATTTCAATTCGATTTTGCTCCTGAGCCACATCGAACAGCGCTTTGGCATATCGTTTTGCATTGGCGGTAATGATCATGATCCCTGAACGAATTCTTTCACATATTTGTCGATCAATTTCAAATGTTGTTCGGTGGATAGCGTTTCTCCCACCACCTTTTGGGCGGCCAAAATGGCGATCTCCGTGGCATACTGTTTGATCTCCTGGATTGCTGCATCCTTGCTGAGATCGATCTCACGCCTGGCGCGTTCCAGAATCCGATCGGCTTCCTGCCGCGCCTGTTCGATCAGCTCCTTTCGCGAAGCCTCGGCGCTCCTTTTGCTCTCATTGATGAGTTGAACCGAATCTCGCCGAGCCTTTTCCAGCAGCGCCTTCTGCTCCTCCAATAATTTGGCAGCCTCTTTTTGATCCTGCTCAGCCTGGTACAACGCCGCCTTGATCTTGTTCTCCCGATCGGCCAAGGTTTTCAAGATCGGTTTCCAGGCGTATTTCTTCAGAATCAGAAGCAATAAAATGAAGGTGATCACCGTCCAAAAGATAGTGCCGCTATCCGGACTTAATAAATCCATTGCTTTTTCTTCCTGAAATTTTAAAAGTGATAAACTTAAAAGGCAAAATTTGCTCCGAAGATCTCTTGGCGCATCTCGCTTTTGCTGCTATTTGAAGCTCAGCAGAAAACAAATCACCAGTCCGATCAGCGCCACTCCTTCGATCATGGCAGCAGTAATAATCATCACACCGCGAATAGCGCCTGAGGCTTCCGGCTGTCGCGCTATGCTTTCTACCGAGGCTTTGGCAATTCGACTAATCCCAAAAGCACCACTAAAAACAGATCCAATCGCACCGATTCCGGCTGCTATAAATGCCCATGCCGATTCCGTCATATAATTTCCTCCTCATGATTTACTTTTAACATTTACGATCAAGTAATTAAAACCTATCCTCCTGTAACCAGCCCTCAATAGTATTATTGGACGGCTAACGGATCATTACCAGCGATAACCGACCATTAATGCTGCGGATGGAGCGCCATTCCAATAAATACCCCAGAGAGAATCGTGAAGATGTAAGCTTGAATAAGGGCAATCAGAATTTCGAGCACACTGACAAATAAAATTCCAAAAATTGGAAAAGGTGAAATCAATATATTTTTAAACAAAAAAATTAAACCCAGAAGAGTAAAAATGACCAAATGGCCAGCCAACATGTTGGCGAAAAGTCGCATGGCTAAGGCAAAATGTTTGGTGATCATCCCCATGATTTCAACAATGAAAATCACTGGCACGACAAAGGCTGGTAACCCTGGAGGCACAAAACTCTTAATATACCCCCCAAAGCCATGCTTTCGAATACTGGAGATTTGAACCAGAATCAAGGTAAGCAAAGCCATTGCGGCAGTCACCGAGATGTTGCCAGTGGCGGTGGATCCCATGGGGACTAGACCCAGCAGGTTCAGCGTCAGGATGAAGAAAAAAGCAGTTAACAGATAGGGGGCATATTTATAGCCATCTTCACCCAAATAAGGATCAATAACAGCGTCTTTCAAGAAAACAATAATCCATTCGATGAAATTTACTGGCCCTTTTGGCGCCAAGGCGCGGCTACGAATGATCAGCGGCAGCGCAATGGCCAAAATTGCCGCCGCAATCCAGATCATCACCACATGTTTGGTGATCGAAAGATCAATGCCCCAGACATTAATCCGATATATGACATGGTCCTGAACATGGTGCATAATAAATTCGTTGATGCCGCCACCATGTCCGGCCGGTTCGCCATGTTCCTGAACCTGATCCAAAAAGCTGTTGATCATACCTCCTTGAAGACTTCCAGCCATTTCTTGCCTTTTGATAGCTTGCCATGAATGAATCGTATCTCAAACACCTGATAGATCAAATAGAAAACAAAAAAAGCCAGCACAAAAGATAAAATATGCATTTCGGTGAATCGAATGAATAAAAATAAGGCGATCCCGATCAAAACGAAACGAACAAACATCCCTCCTAAAACAATCCCCATAAAAGTCTTTAATGACCGATCGAACGACCAATAAATGGAAACAAATCCCGATACAAAGATGATGAGACTGAGCAAGTATCCCAAGATAATCTCACGGGATCTGTCCGGATCAAAGAGAAAGTGAACACCAACCAAAATTAGAACTAATACAACAACACTAATTCCGATAAGTTCCAACAGAAATTTTTTTAAACCAAAATTCATTGAGGCTCTTTACGATAAATAATTGATTCCCCCCCCATCAGAACACAAGGTTACGATCTTATATCAATAGCCCGAAATTGCAATAGTCGATGTGGATGAATCCTCATGCCAATTTTTGGCGCCAAAAGATTCCCGGACTGTGAATTATTTCGCTCTCTGGCAACAGGTCGAAATGAGCTAATTAGACAAAATAAAATTCATAATCCTGATTTTTGCCCCCTTTGGCTTTGAAGGCGTGAAACACCAGCACCCGACTGCTATAATTCGTGACCAATTTCATAAGTTCATACTTCATGGTGCGAAATCTTTGACTATTGAGCGCTGCCAATAATTGTTCGGCATGATCACAGCGGCCCTCGAAGAATATATTGGGCGATTCGCCGATCAATACCTTCCATTCGCCGCCCACACGAATCCCGATCGCCTCCATTGCAGGATAGAACGCATTTTTAATAAATTGATCATAGTCATGTTCTTTGCCGGGAATCACATCCCAGTATTGACTGAATTTCACTGTGCCCTTTTCGGAGACCCGCGGCAGGTGCTGAAATCGACCAGTTGGGACCATCACCTTGCTTTTATAATCGGTTACAAAATGCAGCAGTTGCGTCGCTGTCTTTGAATAGTCATCGTTTTTTAAAGCAACCTCCAACTGATCCAAATTTTCCGCGATCCCCTCGGAAATGATCTGGGGGCTGCTGCCGATCAATACGCACCACATAGCGACGACGTTAATGCCAAGTTGATTGAGGGTCGGGATTCGATATCGCTTCATAAAATCCACATACTGATCGACGCTGGCCGGAAAGATATTCCAATACTCATTGAATTTTACCGCCATGATACACCCTCCCCTGTTGGTTTTATCGATTTTTGACTGGCTCAAAATATAAATTTTTTTAAAAGAAAGCAAGAACTTTTTTGAACGTTCCTCAATTCATTTGCTAATGGGAATAAAAAACCCTTGCGAAGATTCAGCACCTCCGCAAGGGTGGGCAATGACAAGGGCGAACGATTCAAAAAAATTTCAGAAATGGAGCCCTGCTCTTACCGCATCAATATCATCTTTTTGGTCTGTCGAAAATCTCCAGCCTGAATGGTGTAAAAATAAATTCCCGAGGCCACAGCTCTGCCATTCATGTCTGTTCCATCCCAAACCACTCGGTACACACCGGGAGGCTGATTTTCCTGGACCAGCACTTTAATCAACCGTCCCAATGCATCATAAATTTTCAATGTTACTGCATAACTTTGTTTGCCCCCTGGCAATCGGTAACTAATTGTCGTGGTTGGATTGAATGGATTGGGGTAGTTCTGATCCAAGGCGAAATCATTTGGCTGTACAACTGGCCTGGTCTCGCTTACTTTGGTCGGATCCGCATAAAAAGCGGTGTATGGCGTCAAAACGCCGAAACGGAGGCTGAGATCGATGACTTGATTGACCAACTCGGGCACTTCGCCATAGATTTCAATTTGTTCTAAAAGATATTGGATCTTGGCCTGGGCCCAGAGCCGGGGCACGGCGCGATGTCCGCCCGCAGAATCCAGAAAGGCGATGGATTGCTTCAATTGGATCGTGTCTTGAAAAGATTTGGCTCTTAGGGTCACATTGAATATGCCGCTGTTGGAATACAATCCCAATAGCAAGGCCTGGCTGCCCCAGAACAGATCCGGGATCAACTTAGGATATCGATCCCATTCCTTCAGGCCACCAAAATCGATCTTGATGTCGGATAGCACTGGTTGAGAGATGCGCTGGAAATGATTGCTGACGATCACAGCGATGCTATCGTCCTTGGTGATGAACGTTGGATAGCCACGATTGGCTCGCGCCAACTGGATGAGCAATGCTTTACTGATCTCCTCTCCGATACCAAAGGTAAAAATTCTCACATCCTTTTTGTTTCTCGCTTTAGCAGAATCGAGCAACACATCGATGCGAGTCTCCCCGATGGTCGGCAATCCATCGGTGAGAAAGATCAGGTTATTGGATGTTTGGTTTCCAAACGATTGCGTAAGCGAAGCCTTCAATGCCCCGTCGATATTGGTCATGCCCAGCGCGTACAACTGAAAGACAAACGCGTGAGCCGCGTAAATATTATCGAACGTGGCTGGCACCAGATCGGGCTGAAATTTGGTGACATGGGTGCCAAACGTGATGATATTGAAGCGATCATCTGGCGAAAGCTGGTCCACAAAATAGTTTAAAGCATCTTTCACCTGCTGGATTCGATTGCCGATCTCCATACTCCCAGAAACATCGGCTGTAAACACAATATCTTTGGGGATTGGGCGCCAGTTGGCAAATGAATCTGGTGGCGTAATCCACAGGGCATAAAAGCTATCCTTGCCAAACGAATCGGCTGGGACTGGCGTGTAGGTGAGCACATGGAAATCGACATCCTTCCGCACCGTTTCGAACTCCACCTCAAAATCGCGATCCGGATAGAAATTTTCATCGCCGAAAACGACAGTATAATGATAGTCGGAAACCTTGTTAATCAACGTCGCGGTGGAATTTTGATGGCTGGGCGATTTGAAATATTTGAACGGCTGAGTGGATTGGGCGTCGATGGTCAGCATCACCGTCTCCAACGGCTTGGGCGATAGCTCCAGCGTGTTGAGCAGATATTTGTAACGCACCCGGCCGAAATCATAACACAACAGTTCCATATAAGTGATTTCGAACCGCACTTCGCTATAGGGATTGATGGGTGCGATGCTCAAGCGAAACAGGTTATTGCCCAGATATTCTAACAATGCTGGGTCGAGGTATTGCCGGAGCTTATTGTTATAGTCTTTCACTGCCGCCTGGCGCTCCCGAATTTCGGCCTTATATTGTTTGCCATTGAACCAGTAGTACAGCTCGGTAATCATGGCGCCTTCGGGCAGGGGGAACACAAAAATGGACTCCACCAACATGCCAGTCTCATTAAAAAACCGCTGATCCGTATGGGTGATAGCGATCTGCCCCATAATCTCCGTGCTGGTACCCACTGATTTCATGGCCATTTTATTGTATTCGACGTTCCACCCGACGCGTCGGCAGAACAACACCCCCACGGCTGAGGCTGGCTCAGCCCAGAATAACTGTAACAAACAAATTACAGTTAGAACGAGTAACAAAATTTTTTTCATGGCAGCCTCCATAAATTTGGGTTGGTTTGTTATTGAAGCACTATTAATTTATTCGTCCTGACAAAACTTTTAATTTTCAATTGATAAAGATAAAGACCACTGGCCACGGGTTGATTGAAGTCATCCGTTCCATCCCATCTGATCGAATACGAACCTGGTATTTGAAATTGATCGACCAAAGTCCGAATGCGCTGACCGAGTAAGTTGTAGATTTCCAGCTTCACGTCTGTGGCTGCTGGCAGTTGATATTTGATGGTCGTGCTGGAATTGAACGGATTGGGATAATTCTGGAATAAGGCAAGGTCATTTGGAGATGCGTTATTTTCTGCACTTGAGTTGACTTCTGTCATCATCGTATCGACCACAAAGCTGGCGGGAACGGATAGCGCATAAACATCTTTGTTCCCACTGTCAATTGCATCGAAAGTAACCCAGATTTGCTGGTTGTTATAAACGGCACAGTTGAGACTATGCTCGATGTGGGCGAGACCATTTAATGGTATCGCCAGCGTTTCGTACCAGGTGGAATCTTGAAAAGTTTTAATATAAATATTGGCAGAATCGCTCCAGACAAAGGCGACCAGATCGGACATCTGGGAGATTTTGATATTGGATGTGCTGTTAATTTCCCATTGCCTTTTTATTTCTGATTCTTCAATTGAATTCAACTTCAACTGTTGTATGTATGTTGAATTACCTCGAAAGATCGAATTTTTATTTGATCCATAATGATAATCGGGATCACCTACCGAATAGCCATAGCCACTTATTTTATTCAATATTACATATTTTTTCTCTAAGTGCTGATTAATAAAAAGGCCGATATCTGCAATCTCCTGATAAACTGGACTATAACCATTATAGTACTCCTTCTTAATAAGGAAAAGGCTTTGGGAAACCAAATTTATTGGCTGAACCGGGAAATGGTGGATATCCGCTAATTTAAAATCTACTCGCTCAAAAAATACAGAATCACAAAATTCTTTAGACCATGTTTCATCAATAAAATACCTTAAGAATAAAGAGTCATGAAATGTTGTGCGTGCGTATGAGAAATCATCTCGATGATAACAAATTATCATGCTGTCATTCAATAAAGAAATTTGAGGAATTACATTATAAATCACTTCAGATCCAAGCTGGTATGGATCCCAATGTTCGACATACGTCACATATTTTTTTTCAAAGAGATAATTATCTTTGAATTCTTTATAAAACAAAAATCCTGATATATATGGCCAATGTATCGAATCTACCTCCGTACCAAATACCAAGAGTCGGTTATTTTTATAAAAAATTGCATCAGAAATAAACGTTTCATTGGAATCCTGTTCAATTTTGATCAAATCTGACCACACCCTATTCTCAAATCGTTTTCCATACAAATCAAAATCCCCATCCCGATCGCTCTCCCAGACCACCCAGACAGTCCCCTGGTCATTGATTGCAAGTTTCGGTCGTCGGTCATCTGAGGCATCGTCAGAAAGGCGATAAAGCTGATACTGGGTCGCTTCTTTGGCAAAGGTATCCTTGCTTTGTGCCACATAAAAGAATGACAGCAAAATCAGCCCCACAACATTTATTTGTTTCAGATTCATTTTGACACCTCATTTTAATAGAATTACTTTAATTGTCTTCTGCCAATTTTTAGTCTGAATTTTTATCAAATATACTCCACTGGTTAATGATTGCGGCGTCCAGCGAAATTCATGTTCTCCTCGTCCTTGATTATTTAAAATTATTTCATCAACCAGCCTGCTGTTCAGATCATAAATCTCTAATGCTACGTTGCTGTTTTCTGCCAATGAATATTTATTGATTGTGCTGGAATTAAACGGATTGGGGTAGTTCTGAAATAATTCAAAATGAGTGGGCAAATTTTGCTCAGCAGTTGCCACTGAAGTTGCTCCCTGTTTAATAAAAAATCCCCAATCCTGCTGTTTGCTCCACAGGCTATCGCCGGCCAGGTTTTTGGCTAATACTTTCCAGAAATAGGTTTTGCCAGCGGCGAGGGAATCAACTTTAAAAACTGTATCTTCGATGTTTTTTATGATTTGGGGTTGAAAAAAATATAAATCGGTGTCAAGGTACAAATCGAAAGTGATTTCCCAGGGAAAGCATTCTCGAATGTTTCCTGGTTGTGTCCAGCGAAAAATTGGGCGAGTCGTTTTTAAAATCGAATCGATCAGCGGCTCAATCAATGAAAATTCATACAATGGATGGCTGAAGGGTAAACATTTGCCAAAAATGCCAAAACCAGAGCCATCCTGTTCATAACTTTCCCAACAGGCTACAAATTGATGATTCAATATTCTGGTTGTAACAGGTCTGCCATCAAACCTTGATGTAAAATCGTTCACCTTAAATTCATGGCTGAGTTTGGCGCCTGAGCGATCGATGAATTGACCATAAATACCAGAGCTCGAATCATCTTGACCCCAACTTTCCCAGAGTACTACAAATCGCTCATCAATGAAACTGGTAACACTTGGAAACACTTGCATGCCGAACGTGTTAGTATTAACTTGAATTTCATCAGTACTTTTCTGATTCGATGAATCAAAAATCTGACAAAAGATATCAGACCAGCGTGGACCTGGGTATATATCAGCCATCCAACATACGACAAAGCCGCCATTTTCAAATGTAGCAATATCAGGATAATCCTGATCGTCAACGCTAGTAGTATTTACTCTAAAAACATCGCCCAATGCCAGGCCAGAAGGCTCAAATAGTTGGCCATAGATATCGTAGTAAGGATGATCAAAACATCCAGTGAAGCATACTATAAATCGACCGTCTTCTAATACCGAGACAGATAAATGGCTAGCCCAGTTGCCATTATGTATTTGAAATTCAGGTCCTGATTTAGCGCCTACTGCATCATATATTTGACCGTAAGCGCCTTGCCGTCCAGAAGATTCCCAACAAACGACAAATCTCCCATCGAGCAGTTCTGTGATTGCAAAATTAACAAAGGCGGCGCTTTGAGAGGCATATATCTGGAATTCATCACCCTTTTTTGCCGCTGAAGAATCAAAAATCTGGCCACAAATGCAGCAGCCATCGCCATGCTGTCCACTGCTTTTCCAGCATACAACAAAGTCGCTATCTGGCAATTTTGCTACCGCGGGAGCGATTTGCTGACCATTTGCATAAGTGTTTACTTGAAACTCGTTCCCCTGCTTCGAACAATAGCAATCGAATATTTGTCCATATATATCATAATCTTCCCTGGATACCTCATTTTCCCAACATACAACAAAATTACCATTTGATAGTGTTTCAGCAGATGGTGCTAACTGATTACCGAGCGAATAAGTATTCACCTGAAACTCCTGCCCATAAGGAATTCCCTGGCTATGGAGGTTTGAGAAAATAATTAAAATCGAAATGAAACTGATAACAGTGATTTTCATATCGCGGCTCCTCTTCAGTTTGGAAATTCAACCTGCGGGAAGCTGCCAGCCTCCCGCAGGTGAGCGATTTATTTCACCAGACTGATCCGAATCGTGCTGATCTCTTTTCCTACCACCAACTGGCAGATATAGATGCCCGACGGTAATTCATTACCCCAATTATCCCGACCATCGAACTTGATGGTGTGCATCCCCGGTCCCAGATGACTGATGTCGATCACCGCCACTAATTGGCCTAGGAGATTGTAGATGCGCAAAAATTTATATTTGACGAAGAGCGCGTCCTTGTCCAGATAGATCGTAATCATTGTTGAACTATTAAATGGATTGGGATAGTTACCGATCAGATACGATTTCGGCAACGCGATATTGTCCCTTTCGGCAATGACTTCGGTCTTAGCCGTGGTTTCGTAATCGGCGATATAGGCCGTGTATTTACAGCGGATATTATATTTCAGGCTCAGAGCGATATCCAGATTCTTTAGCGAATCCGATTCTCCAAAGACCGCGATCTGCCGTTCGATCTCATCGATCATCTCCTTGGCCCACAGGCTTTCGGCAAATTTATTTTGATTCGTGGCAGCAGCAAAATCCAACAAAAAATCATAAGCCTGTAATCCCTGGGTGGAAATGCCAGCAATGGAAAAAGCCGACCGACCAGGTTTTTTATATCTGCCGGCGATGAAAAAGCGATTGCCCTGGTAGACCGAGGGATATTTCTGGGGCAAAATCTGATAGGCCTCGCAAACGCCGAACTCGCAATTGGTGTTCATGATCACTGGACGATTGATTTGCTGAAACACTCTCTGAATGCCAGCGATCAAATTACTGTTCACATCAAAATAGCGGACAAAGCCATAATTTCGGAGTGATAGCATTTCCAATTTGGCCCGATCCAGATCATCGCCAATGCCGATACAAAAAATGCCAGCGAGATTGGTATTACGCTTTTCGATATCGATGGGGTCAATGGCAGAAAATCCATCGGTGAACACCAGAATGGAATTGCACATACTTTTATCGGGGAACATCTGCAAGGTCCGTTCCAAAGCGGCCGCCAGATTGGAGCCCGCGCTAACAATCTGGATGCCAGCCAGATAGTTTTCGGCAGATTTAATATTGGACGGGTTTGCTTGCACGAGCAGATTCTGCCATGGACTCACAGAATAATCAAAAGCAACGATGTTAAAATAATCGCCAGCGCGCAGGTTATTCAGGCATTGGACGATGGCCGCTTTGCTCTGATCCAACTTGTAGCCGAACATGCTCGACGATTTATCCAGCACAAATACCACTCGCTTCTTTAAAATTTTGGTCGTATCGGGCGTCTCATCGGGATTGATGATCAGCACAAAATGGCCATCTATCGTGTCGTTGGCCACAGAAAAGAAATCCACACAAAGTTTATTGTATGGAATAGCGTAACGGAATTCCAGGTCTTTATTCAGATACGTCTTGGATTGATTCAATTCAATAATCACATGCTGAGGATCATTGCAAGTTGCTTTCCAGCCGGAATGGCTGACCAAATCGTAGGATTGAATGGGACTATTGCTGATCAACTCGATGTTCACCGACAATAAATCCAGCGGGTATTTGATGAATTCCTGGGTATCCAATGGAAACTGATAGACGATCTCGCCCTGATAATAGGAACAGAGGCTGATATAATGCAATTGGATTTTTTGAATTCCTCCAGCGGGGATGTCCCTCAAATGAACCTTGATCCCGTTACGGCCGATATATTTATTGACCAGCGCGGCCACACCGCCTTCTCCGGTACCAGGATTGACCGCCTGCTCTTTGACCTTCAACACTGCCTTGTAGCACACATCGTTGTACCAATAAAAAAAAGCGGTGGCGCGGGCATCCGGCGGCAATGGAAATGAATAAACGGCGTCGGTATTTTTGTGCCATTCATTCACGAATTCCTGATAAACCACAGTCTCTGCGATCTGACCGTTCAAGCGAACATAAATTTTGGTTACTCGATTTTGCAAGAGATCTTTGGGATAATTGGGATCCGAAGGCAGCATTACGCCATCGGCCCAGAGCAGCGTCCCCCATAAAAAAATCCAGCATCCAATCGTAGCAATAATTTTGGGTTTCATCGTTGTCCTCCTTGTTTCACTTCAGGTAAAGGATTTTAGCGAATTCATGGCCCAGCATTTTTCCTGCAGGGTCCGATATGGTAAGCCGAACCAAATAAGTGCCCACGCCCACTGGTCGATCGAACTCATCCCGGGCATCCCAGAGAATAGCACCCATTCTAAGGTCGGCAGCTTTCAAATTAAATTGTTTGACGCGCTGTCCCAATATATTGAAAATCTCCACCTTTCCTTCAGCTTCTTCGGGCAGATTGACCGAGATTTGCACCGTGGGATTGAAGGGATTGGGGTAGCAGGATAAAGCTTTGGCCACTTGATTTACCGCGCCGCCATGATAATAATAAGCGACAGCTGTTCCTCCTAAGCCAGCATAGTGAATTTCAGCACTGATCTTATTGATGCCAACAAGCGCTCCCGGCGAATGGTAGGAAATCAAAAATCGAGTGAACGATTCTATCCGGCTTATATCCAGTAGAATATCCCTGAAGTTGCCATGGATATCATAAAAGTTGCCGCCGGTTGGCTCAATTATAGGGTTACACCACTTCGTTTTTAATGACGGCTCTGAAATAGAATGAACAGTTATATCGTAGAGCAGCAGCCGATTAACGACGTCTTGCACCGACAAATTGATCTCTGGATAAACGGGATAATCTTCATCGGTGATCCATATAAAAGTCCGTTTGCTCAATTGCCGAAATGACAGTTCCGTGGCGCGATACAGAGCTCCCAGAGAATTCTCTCTTCCTCCCCACAATACGATCTGATTCAACCAGCTTTTAAATAATTGAACATCGTTGGTAAAATCATACACGTCGTCAATGTTGGTGCTAAAAGTGACCAAGCCTAAACGGAAATCAATCCGTCTGGCTACCAGGCTATCGCAGAATTCGACGATATTTCGGTTGATTGCTTGAATATCATCGCCCATGCTGCCACTGCAATCCAGCACAAACACAATGTCTGCCATTGTTACTCCGCCGGTGGTATCTTTCCCCATGGTGAATTGGCGAATCCGATTGGTATTTTCAAAAAGAAAAATGTTTTCTGGCGATAAATTGAACAGCCGCTGGCCGGTAGCTTTCACCTCCGCTTCAAGGGTGAATTTAATTTCTGGATAATCGGAAGTCATCACCGTGTCGATGACACAGACCAATCCAGTGTCAGACAAGGGAATTGCTGGCACAAAGACCTGGCGTAGCATGGTGTCGAGAATCTGACCATCGTGTTTCAGCGTCACCACCAGATCGACAATATTGTCCTCGTAGATTTCTTTGGATTGCATCTTCACTTTTTGATACACGATCTCATTGGCTGGTACGGCGAACTGATAAGTGGCCCTGTTGCTGAACAGCTCCTTAGGAAATTGAAATTCAAGTTGGGAATTGGGTTTGGATATGCCAGCCAAATTGGTGATTTCGACACAGGATGTGAAATCACGGGGAAAAAGCAGATTGTTCTCCAGAGCAAGGAATCCTGGCAGATCCCAGCGCATAAATAGCGGCGTGTTGAATTCGGGCTGCTCCAGATCAATAACCAGGGTGTGACGCACATTTGCCCCAGCAGCAACCGTCTGCTCGGCCCAGATGATCTTCACTGCCAGATCGTAAATTTTTCTCAAGACTGAGGGCGAAAAAGTGGGAGTGTGATTTTCGTAGATGTCCTTCCAATTGGCGAGAATCAATTTCTCTGGAAGAACGGGAAAATTGAGCGACACTTTCAGGCCATGGACCAAGCCATTGCGCTCATTGATCATCAATTGAGACGGAATGGCGCTGCCGACCAGCAGGGTGTCGCGCAAAGCGATCTGGGCGCCCAGCTCGGCCCAGCCATCACCTTTTTTGCCTAACGCCGGATCGAACACCAATCCGATGCCGAACCGATGGGACTGAACGTCCACATTTTGGAGCGATGCCGTCACAGTTATCCTCTGGCCCGACGGATTCGGTTTCAGGCTGAACTGAAATTGAAAAGCGTTGTTGCTCGTATAATTGAGCACCAGGCTGTCGCCTTGCAATTGCGGGGTGGCATCGTAAATATTCAAAAATGAGTCCAGCTTGCCCCAGATGCCATCAATCGAGAGGAGTGGGTACGAGGTGAGCGCATACGGATGGCCAAAGGTGATCCCACAGTGGTCGTCAAGTCTGGTCTGCGTCAGCCCCAGATTGGTCCCAACAGTGAAATACCCCCCCTGAATCAACGTCATTTCGCTCACATTTCTTTTAAGCTCCTGACCTTCATAGCCCAAATCACTGGTCTTTTTAAGCGCATGGGGTTCGTTTCCAACAGAGAGATCGAATTTTGTTTTGTCCCACGCCCAGATGGAAGAGCTGAGCAACAGGAGCCATAGCGGTAATAGTAGTTTTTTTAGCATGACGCCTCCTTTGGCTAGTGAATAGGGTCGTGAATTACACTTTGGTAATGGGCAAAAGTGAAGCCAAAATTTTAGCAGCAACTGTACGATCGATTTGCCTAGGATAACAAATTATTTTTTATTCTGTTTGATCTGCAAAATTTCTATCGGGAAAGACCGCCCTGACGATGGATGCTGCGCATAGTTTTCACAACAGTCAATAAATTTGCACAACGAAAAAAATTTGGCATTCGATTCAGGTGGAGATCATTTTGGCTTCATACCCTGTCGATAGTCGCAATAGGGACGGATTCTTCTCCAGGGCAATCGAGGCCCTGGCCTCTCGAGAAGCTATTGAGGGTATCGGTTGTGAAATGGCTTCGCGTTCAAAAGGTAATGGATCTTGGGGATGATATTCGCAGGTATTGGTGCAATCCTTTACCGACCGTTACAGACCGAGCTGAAAGGTTATCTCAAAAACATAGCTGGGTCACAATTACTGGATAGCCGTTCTGTAAAATTGCAACACGAAAAGATGGTCCCTTGGGTGGCGTCAATAGAGCATCGAAAAATGAGTATAGCCAGATGCCAGCGTAAACCAGAGCAGAGTTATTGCGAAGCTTGAAGTACAGGTTGTATTGATCATATTTATCCTGAATTGTCTTATCATCGATCGCGCGCAGATATTGATCATGCGCATCTTGCTGGAGGAAATGAAACACGGCGGTGGACAGGATCAAGACGCTCGAGGCGCCCAGTAAGGCGTAGCCTTTGGTCCGGTCGTGCTTATGCAATTGACCCCACCCGGGAAGCACCATCGAACGCAGCGTGGCTGTCGGTCTTGGATCTGGCTGAATCAAATAGCGATAAATTGGTCTTTCCGTTTCATCTCGCGGCTGAATAGCATTATGCTTCGCTTTTAATTCTTCAAAAAATTGGATAATTTTGGGAGAAACATAAACGGAATCCAGGCTTGTTGTCCGATCTATGGAAAGCGCCTGCTCGAATTGGGCATTGGCCTCGGCGATCCGGCCGTCATGATAAGCGATCACGCCGAGGATTTTATGAGCCTCCAGCAATTCCATCGGAGAAAATTTTCGAAAATCCGAGATGATCTGCACCCCAATTTTCTGAGCGGTGGCATAGTCCAACTGTCGAAATGCTTGAGCCATCTGTTGAAAAAGCGATGGCTGAGGTTGGGCGCGCCCCGAAAGATTGCTTAGAGCCAACAGGATAATCAAGAGAACAATTGTTCTTTTTGAATTCAGCATCCGATTTTCCTATCTTAGATATGAGGATCATCGAAGCCGCTTAAAACTGTCCCTGCCACGATAAGGGATGGCTTCAGAGTTATTTGATAAAAGATAATTTCAAAATTGGACCATGTTGCCGATCCGAGCGCAATTGGGCGAGGTAAATGCCGGATTCCACGCTCCTCCCCTGATCGTCCCGACCATCCCACTCAATATGATGAATTCCGGGCGGATAGCTGTTCAGCCAGAACGTTCGAACTCTCGCGCCAATGACATTGAAAATGACCAGTTGCAGGGCTGCTTCGGCTCTGCCGAGCTCGAACTCAATCGTGGTCGCTGAATTGAACGGATTCGGAAAATTCCTTACCAAATGATGCGTCCATGGCAATTGAGCGATCTCGCGGTTCGTGATACCGGACACGATGGTATCGACTTTGGTCGGAATACCGGACAACACTTCCGCAGCATTGCTGACCTTCAGGTTCAGGTCCATACCGCCAAATACGTAAATGCTACTGTCATAACTCACCGCACACAATCCAGCACGAGGTTGTCTCATAAAAATATTGAGCGTATACCATCGATCAGCATTCGTCGCGTAATATTCAATGGTATCCGTCACCGCATCGAAATCCCCCCACCGGATCCCTCCGAGCACATAAATAAGCTTTTCGACCGCTACGGCAGCAAAATAAAATCGCGGAATAGAAAAGGGCTGACGGGATTCTGGCCCGGTCTGGCTACCGAATCGTTCCACCACATTATATTGGCCGTCGATAAAGCGGCCGCCCAAGACATAGACGAAACTATCCACCACCACCGATTGCATCAGTGCCCGAGGTTTCTGCAATCGCCAGCTTGACGACTCTTGCCAGCTCTGGGTGGCTTCATCCCAATACTCAATGACATCCGTTGGCGTGGGAAAAAATCCTTTGCTTCTGATGCCACCAATAACATACAGGACGCTATCAAACACCAACGCATTTGCCCCCTCGCGAGGAAATGGCAATGGAATCCATTCCTTCCATTTTCTATCGGCTGGGTCAAAGTACTCCACTGAGCTAAGGATTTGTCGCTCGTTTTGACCGCCGATCACGACTATTTTATCCTGAAATACAGCCGCGGCAGCGTTATAGCGAGCATGAACCAATTTTGATGGTTCCGATTCCCATTGACCCGTCTTCAAATTGTAGCAGTCAACCTCGCTGATCGAATTGGCGAATTGATTCTTCCCGCCAATCAACCAGATCCGGTCTTGATATATCACGGCACAATGGCCAAACCGAGCTCGCGGCATGTCCGCCAACGATCGCCACCTCGGCTGCTGGGGAAAAATCGACTGGACCATCAAGATCATCACGCTGACGATCTGCAATGTGATCATTCTTATCATCGTGCTCTATCCCTGTGATGTAAAAACAATTGTTTCTTCCGAAGCGAATTTTGCATGTCTGTTTTGCGTTTTTTTAGAATTATCCCCGCTTGCTTGTTGAATTCCTTCGCATTTTTTAATCAAACGTGGGAACAGCAACAGGCGGCAGATAGCATCGAGTCAATCAACCAATTTTCTAAGTCCCATCTGCTCTGCCTAAATTATCCCTGGCTTAGAGACCATTATGAAGCACAAAAAGCATACCACATTCATGGCACCCGCTGTAACTGGTACGATTTTTTCAACGTCTCGCCCACAGCAATATAAAACGACTCAGCAATGCTTTTTAGCCGTGGATGGCGCACCATAAGCTTATGATTTCCAGGTGCCAAAATGATGGGATGATTGAGCGGCGTCACATCGATGGAATCGCCATCAATCCAAACTTCTCCCCAGGGAACGATATCGATTTCAAAATAACCCACTTCTTTCCAAAGATTCATGTGAATATTTTGCGCACCCTGCGGTGCGATTTTCACAGTCTTCTGAATCACAGGAAAGCCAGGGGAGTGAAATGATAAGGTCAAGGTATCCTCTTTGCCATCCACTGCTAATTTGACCGGCGTTATCCCCAGCGATGTCCCTTTGCGATAGACAAATGCGCGCGGATCTGCGGTGATCGTCATTGTATCAGGCCGCATGGCTCGATTCGACTCAGCTTGCAATGAATCCGCTCGGTTGAAAATGATCACCGACGCTTCATCCCTACCGCGAATGGCGTAGGGGGATTGTTCTCTCTGCTGTTTCTGCTTGTCCGAAACATCTGATGGCGTGCCTGATTCTCCCGCTTCGATCTTTTCTTCTGGTTGTACAATTTTGCTGGTATCGCTCGCTGCGGGAGACAAGTTGAGATCATTGGTTAACTGCTTGCCGATGAAAATAAGAATAATAACGACAATTAACGAGGCGATGACCAGCGCTGGCACTCGCACTCGGTGCCGGCGCGCCGTTGAACTGGACACCGGGAGCGGCTTCTCGGGCCTGACGATCAAAGGTTGATGTTGGTCAGGATGTTCGAGAAAATTGACGAGTCGATCCTGAGTGATATTGATCTTTTGGCTGATCTTCCACTCATCGAAAGCTTGAAGAAAATCTTTAACCGTCTGAAATCGGTGCGCTGGCTGGCGCGCCATCAGTTTGGCGATCAGATGCGAAAGCCCCTCTGGGACATCCGACCTAACCTTATGAATGGGAAGGGGCTTTATATTGACAATGCGATTGAAAATCACCGAGATGCTATCGCTGGCAAATGGGTTCTGGCCAGTCAACATCTCATAACCGACCAAACCGAGGGAATAAAGGTCGCTGCGAAAATCAACCGGCTCACCCAACACAATTTCTGGGGCCAGATAGGCGGGAGTCCCCTGAATCGCCTGTTCAGCTAAGGTCAGCGGGGTCGAGAACCCCAGATCGCCTAGTTTAACATCCCCTTCCGCGGAGATGAAAATATTCTCCGGTTTAATATCGCGATGCACGATTTGGTGGTGATGGATCGCCATCAGCCCCTGGGCCAATTGTTGTAAAATAAAAAGCCCGACATCCCACGGCAATCCGCTATGCTTTTGGATCAGCTCGGCCAGCGTGGTCCCCTCAATAAACTCCGTCACCAAAAATGGAACACCATCCTCGAAGCCAAAATCAAACACGGTAATCACATGCGGTGAATTGATCTTGGCCAGGATCAATCCCTCCTGGCGGAACCGCTCGACCAACTGCTCATCGGCCATTCGATCTGGGTTCAATTGCTTCACCAACACGGGTCGCTGTAACTCAAGCTGGAACGCCTTATAAACGCGCGTCACCGGGCCATGTTGAAGCTCGAAAAAGATCTGGTATTTACTGATCTTCTTCATGCTCCCACTCCTTAATGCGGTAATGAAGCCAGCGTCGGGATACGCCAAGCTGCTCAGCGGTCCGAGAGATATTGTTGTCGTTTTCGGCCAGGACCTTCTGTACGATCTGCCGCTCAAAATCTCTGAGCGACATTTTTTCTGGAAGCTTGAGCTCTGGCTCGGGCAGATGCAAGTTCTCTGGCTGAATAAAAATGTCTTTCGTCAACAGTAGCGCCCGTTCAACGGTGTTTTCCAGTTCCCGCACATTGCCTGGCCAATGGTAACTCATTAGCCGTTTCATCGCCTCCGGCGAAAATCCCTGCACCTGTTTTCGAGTTTTTGCAGCATGCTTGGTCAAAAAATAATTGGCCAGCAACGGGATATCGCCCTCTCGCTTTCGCAATGGCGGCAATTCGATTTTGATGACGTTCAACCGATAATATAGATCCTCCCGAAACAGCCCGGCCTGGACCAATTCCTCCAAGTTCTTATTGGTGGCAGCGATGATCCTGACATTGACATATCGCACTTGATTTTCGCCCACTCGCTTGATCTCGCCCTCTTGAATCACGCGCAACAGCTCTGTTTGAATTTTTGGCGACAAGTCCCCGATCTCATCCAGGAAAAAGGAGCCACCATCGGCTGCTTCAAACAGACCTTTTTTATCACTAGTGGCCCCGGTGAACGCTCCTTTCTTATGACCGAATAGTTCGCTTTCCAGCAAATTCTCAGGCAGTGCCCCGCAGAACAATGCTATGAACGGCTTATCTTTCCGAGGGCTATTATAGTGGAGCGCTCTTGCCACCAGTTCCTTGCCAGTCCCGCTTTCCCCTGAAATCAAAACAGTGACATCCGAATCGACCACACTCTCCATCAGTTCAAATACCTGCTTCATGGCAGGGCTGCGGCCAATAATATCTTTGAACGCATGGGCCTGCTGAATTTGCTTTTTTAAGAGACGATTCTCTTCACGAAGCGCCGCATACAATTGGGCATTTTCAATGGCAATGGCGGCCTGATGGGCAAATGCGGTGATGAACGGTAAACTCTCCGGCTTGAATCCAGCCCGACGCTGAATACTATCGAGATATATAGCGCCAATCGGTCTGGTCTTGATCGTCAACGGCACCGCCGCGATCGACTGAATGCGTTGAATTTGAATGCTCTGCGCCCCTTGAAAACGGTCATCCGTAAGGGCATCAAAACAGATCACAGGCTCACCAGTCTCCATCACCTGCTGCAAAACACTTTTCGAGACCTGGCTCAGATCCAAAGCCTGATCTTCGGACAGGTTCTGGGCAATTCGCAACGTCAATTGCTGGCGTTCATCGACCATCAAAATAAAACCTCGTTCCGCTCCGATCACCTCCATGGCAATCCGCAGGATCGATTGCAGCAGTGGATCGATGTCCTGAAGCGTGTTGATCTCCTGGCTGATCCGCGACAGTGCCTCCAGCGGCTGCATCACATTTTCATTCATCATCGCTATTCGCTCATCCTCCTACCTGAAAGGTCGCTGGCTTTGAACGGCTCCAGTTGCCCCATTGATCCACAATGGAAACAACCCAGAGGTACAGACTGGATGGCAAAATTGTCGCCAGCCGCAATTCTGTCATATCCGACGATAGCATCGAGAAGCTATATACCGCTGGATATAAGATCTCACTCTCGCGAATCGCATAAATTTCCACTCTGAACGTGAATGGAAAAGGTAACTGCACTGGGTTCCATCGCAATGTCGGTTGGAAGCCCACGGTGACCGCCCCCTTCGGGGAGACCACCACCGGCTCTTCATCGATCACCCGAAACAGATATTTGGGACCATAGCGACACGTCTGTCCGACCTTATCCGTGACCTCGATATAGAATGGGTGACCAACGAGTTCGGCAATATGTTTGATCGGCAATTCCCGCTCATCAATCTTTTGCTGAAAGGCGCCCACCAGCGTCGAAAAATTGAGTGTATCCTTAAAATTGATCACCGGGATAATGACCACCACGGACGCCACATCCGCCGGCCCATCGGGATCCTTAACGGTCGCTACAATATCGATCAGTCGCACCGGTTCAAAAGGATAATGCTCATGCTGATAGCCCGAATTTAGCACCAATGTATCCAATCCAGGTAGGCCATCCAAGTGCAACTGAACGGTTGCGATCCGATTGGCTTGAATTTCGACTTGCACACTGTCCGAAGCATATCCGGGGAAATGGGCAATCACATGATACATGCCTGGCTCAATATTGATGAAATTGAACTCGCCCTTTGAGCTTGTTATCGTGGTCCTGTGGCCTGGCATCAAAGTCACCAAAGCCGATTTTAAGGGTTGAAATGGTGCATAATAGGTGTAAACAAATCCGGCCAGCCCCCCAAAATTCTCATATTTAGCAGAGCGAGGATCCAGCGGATTATCGCGATCTGCATTCATGGTGCACGAAACCAGCAACGACAAAAGCAGCAGGATTCGGCGTGCATGGAAAATTGCATACTTTGTCATATTGAAGTCTTTAGTTAAGATCTGGTTATCCCTGGCAACTGGTCAGCTACGATCATAAATATAGGACTAATTAAATAAAAGTCAAGAGAAATTAAGTTCATTAAAGAATCGGATTGATAAATTCGCGCAACATATCATGATCGCCTCAAAGTTTCATTGATTTTTTTGAATCTTTTTCTTAATTTGACCCTGGACTGGCTAACTTACCCGACTGGCGATCGTCACTCCTTTTGTCCAATACGTCTCCGCTACACGATCACCGATTTCGAATGGCCAGGATGAAAATTGTCTCATTTGAATCCCTCGGCTTGATCGTTTTTTCTCAACAATCATTTTGGGAATAAATTTCATTTTTGCTTGTATTAGAAATGGGGCCATGAACCATCTGATCACAACCGAGAATATGAGCGATGACCAACGCTGGATTCGAAAAGCAAAGCAGGGGAATCATCACGCTTTTGAGAGGCTGGTAGCGAAATATCAGAAACGGCTGTATTATTCAGTCCGACAAATGGTATTGGACCATGACGATACCGATGACATTGTGCAGGATGCTTTTGTCAAAGCATTTGCCAATATCCATCGTTTTGAGGAGAGCTACCCGTTCTATCCCTGGCTGCACCGTATCGCTGTGAATACAACGCTCAATTTTCGAGTTCGAGGCGAACGAGGGAAAACCATCTCCATCGATTCCGATGAATTCGCATCCGAGTCGATCGCTGAACCCATGGCAGATCCGCTGCAGCAAATGACCGATAACGAATTGCATCATCAGATCAGCGCGGCATTGGCAAAATTGCCTTTCGACCAACGGATGGTCTTTGTCTTAAGGACAACAGAAGAATTGAGCTACCAGGAGATTAGCGAACAATTGGGCATCTCCCTTGGCACAGTAATGTCTCGCCTGTCGCGGGCGCGCGCCAAATTAAGGGAACTCCTCGAACCTTATTTATCCCATTAAATCCATTGTGATGGGTCATGCCCAACGCCGATTGGCGAAGCAGATCAGTTTCGACGTTCGAACTGCATCATGGCCAAAGATGACATCGTGGCAGTTGCTGAAATGAGACTCCTTCTTTGATCTGCTACGTGTGCGCTAAAAACGATTTATTCATAACAGGTGCTCTATGGAATGCATGGATATTCGAGATAAACTACCGCTTTATTTGGATGGCGAGCTCAGCGGGCAGGAGCACATGGCAGTTGAACAACACATCGCTTCATGCCCAGACTGCGCTCAGGAATTGAACGCTTTGTCCTCGATCCACGCGCTTGGCAAAATACCTGCCTTCCCAGCTCCTGAAGAGGCTTATTGGCAGCAATTGCGTCACGACATCATGCGGCAGATCGCCATCCGATCGCCTCGATCTTCGACGACAGCGAGTGTGCTCGATCAAGTGAAAAATTTTATTTGGCCCAAAAAAATTAGCTACCGAATGGTGGGCCTTGCTGCGGCAGCTATCATTGTTTTTTGCATCGTTCGATTAACATTTGATAATCAAAAGCAATCTCCACCGATAGTGACCACAGGCATTGCTGATTCAATGGGAATCAAAGAGTATATGACAGAAAATAATTCCGCTAACATTGACATAGCTCAGCCACCAGCCGCCGCGTTAGAGCGGATCATTCAAGGCCCAATGGCCAAATCGGACCAAAAAATAACCAGCAAGAAACGTTCGATCTACCCTCGGGCCGCTTTGCCAGAACCTGACGACCATTCATTATTTGATGAACTAAAGTTGGAGAAACAGCTATTGGGCTCAGAAAATAAATATCGTCTGGCAATGGCAGAAACAATAGCATCGCGCTATTTGTCAAAAAAGAATACACAGATGAACGAGGTCGTGCCGAGCGTAACTAAAAATTTTGATGCGATTGACCATGCCGAGTTCCAGCATAGCCGTGCCATTCTCTCAATCAGCTCTTTAGATCAAAAAGCGGATCACAAAGGATATAAGGAGACCTATCAAAACATAGAAAAAGCTATAGCGTTAGAAAGGGAAATTCGATTTTGGGTACGCTACCTGAATGCGCAGGCTGCGAGCGATTCCGTTGCTAAAGCTTACTTAGCACTGAGCAAGCTTTATTATGACTTGGCTTGCATAGAACCGAGCATCGAAAATCTTCAGCAGGCATTGAGTTTCTACCAACAAGCTTCTCAATTTTTACTGCTCAGCCCGGATTCGGTGCTCTATCGAAAGCAATTGGATAGCTTGCGAGCGATGGAAAGAGCGATCAAATAGGTCGGGATGCGGCGTATCGCCATGAATCTGCGGCACGCCGAACCGCCAAGCGAATGAATTGAATGAGTGGACTGATCTCATCTTTTGAACATTTGATCGAAAGGAGTAATCGCCATGAAACGAACCTCTATCACGCCATTGGTTTTGGGAATGAGCTTATGGCTGGTGCTTTATGCATTGGTCAATCAACTAATGGCACAGGGATTTATCATTCCTCGGCCTTTTCCCCACCGTTTCCAAGGGCTGCCGTTTTTAACCGAGCATAGAGTTAATGTCAAAATCATCAATCAAGCGGCTCGGGTAGAGGTTGTTCAGGTTTTTTATAATGATTCCGAGTTTCCCATTGAGGGCAACTACTATTTTCCGCTTCCCAAAGATGCCAGCGTATCTGACTTCCAAATGTACGCCGATGGAAAAGTTTTGGCTGGGGAAATATTAGAGCGTGAAAAAGCCCGAAGCATTTATGAGGATATCGTTCGGCGCAATATCGATCCCGCACTGTTGGAATATGCCGATCATCATCTGTTCAGCGCAAAGATTTTTCCCATTCCACCGAAAAAGGAGCGAAAGATTGTTCTTAAATATTCTTCAGTTTTGCAGCTATCGGGCGATCTGGTGCGATTCGTCTATCCGCTACGTGGGGAATTTCAATCTGGGCGATCTGCTCGACCGCCCCAGTTTCTATTCCCTGAAGATATCCCCTGGGATGAAAGACCAAAAAAGAACGATGAGGCTCGTCATGAAGGAGGCAAGCCATCGGATCGGGATATTTCTCAAGTCATTTTCGTTGATCTGACTTCATCGATCCCATTAAAAAATATCTATTCACCAAGCCATTCGGTCGAAATCGTGCGCAAGGACGATCATCATGCCACGATCAACTTTGAAGGCAAAAGATCCGAGACCCCAAAGAACTTTTTACTTTACTACTCCTTTGCGCAAGGCGATTTCGGGGTAAACCTGCTCACCTATCGGTCGGACGATACAGATGAACCTGGCTTTTTTATGTTGCTGCTTTCGCCCAAAACTGAGATCGCTGACCAGGAAATCCTCGATAAGGATGTTGTATTTGTCCTGGATGTTTCGGGCAGTATGTCCGGTGAGAAAATTGAGCAAGCGAAGGCGGCATTGAGATATTGCATCAAGCATCTGAATCAAAACGATCGGTTCAACTTGATTCCATTCAGCACGGAATTGAAGCCCTTTAAAGATCAACTGGTGAGTGCTTCGGAATACCGAAAAGAAGCGCTGTCCTTCATCGACAAGCTTGAAGCCAATGGCGGGACAAATATCAACGACGCCATGTTGCAAGCGCTTGATTTGAAATTTGACCGAAATCGGCCGGCGAGCCTGGTATTCATAACCGACGGACTGCCAACGCGCGGCGAGACCGATATCGGAAAGATTATCCGAAATGTGAGTGAGAAAAACAAAGATGCTATCAAAATATTTACTTTTGGTGTTGGCTATGATGTCAATACGCTGCTATTGGATAAAATTGCTGCTATGAGTCATGCCGTCTCGGATTATATTGAACCCAATGAGCAGATCGAACAAAAAATTGCTTCCTTGTACGATAAAATCAGCCATTCAATTCTGGCCAATGTTTCGATTAACTACGGTGCCATTCACGTAGAGGATGTCTTCCCACAGCAAATTCCTGATTTATATAAGGGCTCCCAATTGACCATTTTGGGTCGGTATAGTGGGAAAAAGAAGGATACCATCGTCTTGATTGGCAAAGCCGGGGATCAAACAAAACGGTTTAGCTATGAGGCTGATTTCAGCCAATCGAGCCGCGATCATCATTTCATCCCACATCTCTGGGCAACTCGGAAAATTGGTTATCTTATGGATGAAATTCGGCTCCATGGCGAGACAAAAGAACTTAAAGATGAAATCGTTCGGCTAAGCAAAAAATACGGTGTGATGTCACCATATACTTCATTTCTGATACAGGATCAAGATATGGCTGCTGTGCCATTTATGGAAATCGGAGAACCATCATTGATAAAACTTGCACCACAAATCGATTCAGATATGCGGTTATTAAACAATGCGAAAAGTGCAAACGCCATCGTCGACAAGGGGAGAATAGCCGTAAGAATGAGCATGGAAACGCGAGCAATGCGAGAAACAGAATCGCTTCCGTCATCCCCGCTTGTCAAAAGGGTCGCCGGCCGAACTTTTGTTTTTGCCAATGAATTTTGGACCGATACCGAATATCGGAACGAAAACACAATTAATATTCGGTATGGCAGCGAAACTTATTCAGCTTTGCTCTTAAATTACCCAAGGGCAGCTAAATTTTTGGCGTTGGGGAAAAATATCATCTTCAAATTTCAGAATTGGTTCATTAAAATCTCGGAACACAGCGAAACAAACATCACGCCAGCGGAATTGAGAAGGTTACTGAAATAGCATTCCTTCGAACCCATCGATCACACCTCGAGACGACCTAAGCCGATTTCATCCTAAGGGATGGGATCGGCTTTTTTATTCATTTCATCTGGTTTTGTAATCGATGAACATGAAAACCGCGACCATTAGAATATCCAAACGATCTCGTTTTAAATATCTCCGGAGGCTCTGAGCTATGACATATCGCCAGTAAGGGGAGGATCGAGTCCACAAAACGATCCACCATTGCTTGGAGAGCGATGGGACTGCTCGCCGCGCGTTACAGTGCCGCCTATCTATGATGCTGAACTCCAAAAGGCCACAAAAAGCGGCAATCTGTCGTTTCGAACAATCCAATGGTGTGCGATGGACAATAAGGTGGTGTTGATTATATTCAGAGATCTTCTTTTGCCTCAACATGCTTAGCGCCATGACAAATTGAAACATTTTCGATGCCACCTCATTTAAGAATTGGCTCGTGAGCATCTTTAACTAAATTGTGCATTAGAGATGCAATCCAAACGCATGAATTTGTGCTGAGCAACCAATTTTGAAGTGAATCTGACGCCCCATAAGTTTTCCCATCGCCAATTTTTGATCAACAATTTTTCATAAGCGAACCCGAATGGAGAGGATCGGATGGAATTTTTCGATGTCATTCAAATGAGAAAGAGCATCCGCAAATATGCGAATCAGCCGGTAGAGCAAGAGAAGCTGGAACGAATTCTGACTGCCGCTCAATTAGCCCCTTCATGGCGCAATGGACAATGCTGGAAGTTCATCGTGGTGACCGATCCAATGAAGAGACAGGCACTGATTCGATGTACCACGCTATTCAATCAATCCTGGATGGGCAGCGAATATGCCATTATTGTAGCCTGTGGCGATCCCCGACGCAGCGGTTCTCGGAATAATCAGCCATATTACATGGTAGATGTAGCGATTGCCATGGAGCATCTGGTTCTGGCGGCAACGGATCTGGGATTGGGCACCTGCTGGATCGGCGGATTTGAAGAATCAAAAGTAAAAGAATTGCTGCACATTCCGGATGAATATCGGGTCGTGGCGATGACTCCGCTGGGCTATCCAGCCGAATCCGAGGGCATCGTTGGAAAAATCACCAAAAGCCTGATCGGCAGCTATAATCGAAAACCGCTATCAGCGATCTATTCAATGAATCAATGGAGTGAACCATGGTCAAACGAGACGAATTGATTAGCTATATGAATGACTTGTTGAACATTGCCGAATTTCATAATGATGATAGCATCAATGGGCTCCAGGTGGAAGGTAAGGCCGAGATCGAGCGGATCGTATTAGGAGTAAGCGTAAGCGAACGGCTGTTCAAAGCCGCGGTCGAGCGTGAGGCCGATCTGATCTTGGTGCATCATGGGCTGTTTTGGCGCAACGCGCCGACACCTTATCTGCTCACTGGTCTGTTTCATCGACGTGTCTCCTTATTGATCAAGCATGACATCAATCTGGCGGCCTATCATTTGCCCTTGGATGCCCATCCAGAGCTGGGCAACAATGCGCAACTCCTTAAGCGCCTCTCGATCGAACCGATCAAACCAATTGAGGTTGGCTATTTAGGCCGATTGCGAAATCCTATGTCATTGGAGCGATGGGTGAAGATCATCAATAAAGAGCTTCAAACCACGGCCCAGGTGTTTGCGTTTGGTCCGGCAGAAGTGCGTCGAGTACTGGTGATCAGCGGCAGCAGTTCCCGGTTCTATCAATTGGCTTTAGATAATGACGCCGATACATTTATCGGGGGGGATATGCGCGAAAATGTGGTCAGGGAAATTGAGGAGGTTGGCTTAAATTTCATTCATGCTGGGCACTATAATACCGAAAAATTCGGCATCCAGGCCTTGGGGGAGAAAATTAAGCACGAGTTTGGCATAGAATGCGATTTCATCGACATCCCAAATCCAGTCTGATCTGCGGCATCAGGTGCCAAGCAATCCCATCTTTTCATACCATCAGCGCTTTTTTGCACTACAAACTCGGTTCGGTTGGCTGAATGGAAGAGGACAAGTAATACTTCATTTGAGCGAATTGATTTGGTTTGAACAAAAATTTTACTTGACTTTAAGCGAATATTTTGCTTAATTAAAGCTGAATCATTCCTCTTATCAGATAGGTGGCAATCCATGAACGAAGTTCGTCTTCTATTGGCAGACAAAAATTTGTCCTATCTTGAGATCGCCCGAAAGATGTTGCGATTTCACGATGAGGCCTATCAGGTCGATGTGGCGATGACCGGGCAGGAATGCCTGGAGAAGCTAAACCAACATCCATACGATCTGCTACTTCTGGATTGTGATATCGATGATAAGAAAGGCTTAGACGTTCTCTCGCGTATTGTCGAGAGCAAAATCGATGTGCCTGTAGTGATGCTGGTAGATGAGGGACGCGAAGAAATCGCTTTAAAAGCGTTGGAGAAAGGCGCGTATGATTATATCATGAAGGTTCGCGGCTACCTCACCGCGCTGCCGTTCACTGTCGGGAAGGTCCTGGAAAAAAAGCGTCGACGCATCGTTACGCCAGTATTCGAAGAGCAACCCGTCGAATCAGAGCCCGAGCCCCAATATGCGGATGCTCCCAACAATCTGATCGATACGGAGACGCTGCCAGATTTAGAGGCCGAAGACCGGGAAGCCTATTTCATTTTGGATCACAAGGGGCGATTTATCACGACCAACCCCAAATTGGAGGAATTGCTCAAGTATTCGGAAGAGGAGCTTTTGGAATTGAATCTCTCGGATTTGATTCCAGCTCAAAAAGAAAATGACTATTATCGCTGGCTAGCCAAGGTCGATTTGGGTTCCCAGGAACAAAGCTTTCGCACGGAGTTGGTGGGAAAATATGGCGACCAACAATTGGCCGAAATCATCCTTTCGCCGATGCGCGACCGAGAGAATGAAGTGATCAGCTATAAAGGCCGAATAAAAATCGTTGTCCCAGATAACGGCTCCGTTTACCCTGCGGATCTCCATTTCGATCAGACCAAAATGATTAACGAGATGGTGCAGTTGATTCACAATAGTTACAATATTTCGTTCAATCACCTCATTGAGCGAATCACCCAACTGGTCTGCCAATTATTTCAATTTAAGCGCGCCACATTAGCTCTTTTGGATCGCCGGCGAAAAACTTTTGTCAAGCAGATCATGATCGGCTACTCCAATGAAAAATCGGATAACGAGAGGCTCTTGGAGGTGCCTCAGGAGGTTATCGATCATATCTTCATCAATCAATCTCGGGTCAAAGTGATCTATCACGACCATGAGTCAGGCAATAATAATGCGCTCAGCAACATTGTGTCGGAACGACGATCGCAGCCGCGCCGAGCCTCGAACCAATGGCATCCACAGGATCTGATCATCTTCAATTTGGTCGATCACCAAAATAAAACTTTTGGGTATATCTCGCTGGACGAGCCGCTTTACCCGGTCGTGCCACCCCATGAGTTTTTCTACAACATGGAATTGTTCTCCCGCTTGACTTCCCTGGCGATCGAAAATTTCTATAATTTTGCAGCGTTAGAAAAACGCAATCGTCGGCTAAAGCAACTGCTATTAAGCAGCAATTTATTCCGGCTGCATCTGAGTATTTCCGAAATGATCCATGAAATCGTCTGGGCGATTAAATTTTCGATGAATTATAATCTGGTTCTCTTGGGATTCATCAATCGGAACACGAAACAGTTCCAGATCAAAGCTGTTGCCTGCGACGATCGGATTAAAACGCTGCAGATGAAAGAGATCACCATCCCTGTCCATGATTTGCAGTCATTATTGAAAAATGAATATCGTCGCGGGAAGTCCTATTTAATCACTCGCTCTGAGCCAGCGTTGCGGCGAATGAAATCGCTCTATTACGATCGGAAGATCGATATGAATAGTCATCGGTATTGGAATTGGTATGTCATGCTGATCATTCCGATCTATGGAAGCAATGGCAAAATGATTGGCTACATTATGGTAGACGACCCAACCGATTGTTTGCTGCCCCCCAGCGAGGATATCCACACCTTGGAAATTTTAGCCAATCAGGTGTCCATCGCTATTGAGAATCGTCTCAGCTACGTCCGTTTGCGGGACCAAGCATTGGGATCTAAAGGGAGAGAACAAAAAATTCCTTCATCGAAAGAAAAACCCGAGGGCGGGATCAAGAAGTTAGTCGATCGATTTTTTAAATGAGACCATCTTCTCAGCGGTGAACCTAAAAAAGATTGAACTTTACCGATCAAATTTTTCCTTGACTGCTATCCACATTTTTTTTATATTCTGCTAAAAAAGCGCCCGTAGCTCAATAGGATAGAGCAACGGACTTCTAATCCGTAGGTTGTGCGTTCGATTCGCACCGGGCGTACCATAATATCCTCTGGTTTTGAATTTCATCGAGTTCTTTCTCAGACAAACCGAATCTACGTCAGCTTGAGTAATCGCACAGCGTTTTTCATGACTCTCTCAAACATAAATGAGCTGAAAAAAAATAAAAAAGCACTTGACAAATTTAAAAAATTTTTGTATAATCTTTGTGCGCAATCTGAGAGATACATGAAAGACGTGCCGTAATAGGTTCTACGCGATAAAAATTTGAAAAAAAAGCATCAATGTGCAGTGGCAAATATGAGGTAAGAGTGATTTGCTATTTTTTTGAAATTATGCGTGTACGTTAACGCAAAAATTTAAAAAGCAAGCGGATCACTTTCTATCCGAATATTATAAATTGATCGATTTGAAATTGACCCTTCCCGCTATGACCATGTGGGGGTGATCTTTGGCCGCAGCATCAGCCCGATGGGAATCGATCAAATTGCTTCAAAAAATTCAAATGCTGTTTTTTTTGATCACTTGCGTGTACGTTAACGCTAGCCTTAACACTGAGACATCCTGTTGTTTAGTCAATTAATAGGCCAAGCTTCATTAAGTTCATTCTCCCTAGCGGAAGAACTCAATGGTCACCATCAAAGAAATTGCTAAAAGGGCGGGAGTTTCGGTCGGCACTGTGGATCGCGTACTTCATAAAAGAGGACGCGTTTCCGAGTCGACCACTCGGCGCGTCAGAAAAATTGTCAAAGAACTGAACTACAAACCCAACATCTTAGCAAGAAGCCTATCCCGAGCAAAGACCTTTCAATTCGGCGTATTGATGCCGCAAGTTTCTCCGGATAATCAATATTGGGAACTCACCATCCAAGGCATCGAAAAAGCCCACCAAGAATTAAAGATCCACAAAATCAATGTCAATTATTTCCCATACGACGGCTATTCGGAAGCATCATTTATTGAGGCGAGCAATCGAGTCCTTCACGCGAATCTGGATGGCTTGCTCATGGCTCCGACGATCTATAAAACTTTCGACGACGAATTTGTCAAACGAATCCCCAAGAATCTGCCTTACGTTTTTTTTAATTCAACCATCCCAAATTCCAATAATATTTGCTATATCGGACAAGATTCGTATCAAAGTGGTGCACTTGCCGGCAGCCTGATGTTGATGACCACTCCTCCGCACGGTACTTTGATTGTGCTCACCATGTTGCATGATGATTATCATATCAGCAAGCGCCAGCAAGGCTTTGAGGATTACGTCAGAAAAAATTCAACCATGGCGATCAAAGTCTATGGGGCGATGCGAACGGAAGATCGCCAAACCTTTCAATCCGTGTTGGATCGAATTTTTGCTGAAAACGATGACCTTCGAGGAATCTACGTAACGACAGCACTCACCTATCACGTTGCTGAATATTTGCAGAATCACGACAAGCTGCCCAAAATTCGAGTGATTGGACATGATTTAACAAGAGAAAATGTGAAATATTTAAAGCGAGATCTAATCCATTTTCTCATCGGTCAACGTCCTGAGTTGCAGGGATACCAGGGCATTTATGTATTGTATCGGCACGTCGTCGCACAGGAAACGGTCCCTTCAAATATCATGATGCCGCTCGATATTGTGACTCGGGCAAACATTGATTATTATTGGCCGCAGTATACCGAAATCGGTTAATTCCTTCATAAATAGCGAAAGCAATTTTGACTGATCACAAACATGAAAAGTAAATTTCTATCACCAAACTATAAAGTGGAGGGTATATGAGAATCAGTCGAACTATTACGACGTGCTTGCTCATTGGAGCACTGTTGTTCTGCTGGTACGCCTTTGCGGCGGCTCAGAGAGGACAAATCGCTGGACGCATCACCGATATTGAAACTGGTAAAGCTCTCCCGGGAGCAAATATTCTTTTAAAAGGGACGAGCTTGGGGGCTGCGTCGGATATAAATGGTTTTTATGTTATTCCGAATGTTCCGCCAGGAACGTACGATATTACGGTTAAATACATCGGTTATGAGGAGGTGACTTTTTCGGTTCAAGTTGGGCTAAATGAACGTGTCAAACGAGATGTTAACATGAAACCCCAGGTGGTGCGGGGCGAAACGGTCATCGTCACTGCTCAGGCAGAAGCTCAATTGCAGGCAATTAACCAACAGCTATCTGCCAAAACGATTCAAAATGTCGTATCTCGAAAACAGATTCAGGAATTGCCGGAGGCCAATGCTGCCGAGGCCGTAGGACGGCTGCCGGGCGTCTCCCTGGAACGCAGTGGCGGCGAAGGCAATAAAGTGGTGATCCGTGGCATGGCGGCCAAATATTCTCTAATCCAAATCGACGGGGTGAACATGACCGCCACCGGTGAAGAAGATCGCAGCACGGATCTCAGTATGATCTCGCCTTATATGCTGGAAGGGATCGAGCTGACCAAATCGGTCATGGCCAATCAGGAGGCGACGGCCACAGGGGGGATTGTCAATTTCCGAATCAAAAAAGCTCCAGAGGTTGCAACATTCAATTTGATCGCCCAGGGTGGCTATAATAGCCTGCGCGACACGTATCGTGATTTCAAGATCAGCACTGGGGGTAGCACTCGATTCTTCTCCAAGCGAATTGGCGCCTATGGTCAGATCGATTATGAAGAAAAAGATGCCGGTTCTCAACAATTAGGTGGAGTCTGGTTCTCTCAAGAAAATGAAACAGCTCCAGTTAGAACCAATAGTGTTCAGTTAATGGACATATTTCGCCGGGTGAAACGATTGGGTGGAAGCCTGGTATTAGATTATGGTTTGCCATCCACCGAATTCAAATTTTCAAACTTCTTCAGCCGCATCAACCGCGAAGAAACGCGCTACCAGAACAATTATGATTACACCCAACAGGGCTTTTCACTAAACTATTCCGATACGCCCGAGAGCTGGCTAACTGTATTGACAAATTCGATGCAGATTAATCACCGCTGGCGAAATTGGGAGATCAATTCAATCTTCAGCCACTCCTATTCTGAAAACATCTTGCCGGTACGAATCACTTCCACAAACAACAATTCACCGAGCAATCCTTTTCCAACTAACCGCAAATCAGATTTTAATGTCGATCTGGATCCTGAGACAATTCCGGATTCATTGGTCATTTCCATGGATGAAGCCGTTCAATTTATGCACCTGGGAAGATTAGATCATGAGGAGAGCGAAACTCGAGAACGGGATTTAACCGCCGAACTTAACCTAACTTATAATTTCAATATTCTCGATCTGGTTAATATAAGATTAAGCCTGGGTGGCAAATATAGACATAAATCCAAAGAGTATGACCGAACCAATTTATTTATGGCCAACGACGGTGGCAATCAAGAGTATAGAAATTTGATTTATGAAGCATTTAAAGATGAATTGAGCACTCGCACGAAGGATGCGTGGGCTCTGGACGATCAGCGAATATTATTAATCGATTTTCTGGACCAGGATTATGAAGGCACTGCCTTTTTGAATGGAAGATATGATTTTGGGCATGTGTTTGACAAAGAAAAATTTCGCCGCATACATGATCTTTGCATGGCTACATATCAGCCAACAGGTACCAAAAATTTATATGACGTCGTGCTGCCCAATTTTATCAATTCGACCTATTATGATTACCATGGTATTGAAAACTATCATGCTTTTTACCTGATGCCGGAGATCAATATTGGCTCCAGATTCTTATTGGTGCCCGGGGTTCGCTACGAAGCCGAGCGAACCGAATACACGGGCTATCGCGGCAGCCGCCTGGGCGTTCTTCGGGATTTTACACCTACACCGGTAGATACAGTAACCCGAGTGCGCAAAAATGATTTCTTTTTGCCCATGATACAGACCTTTTATAAGCCTCTCCAATGGATGACACTCAAAGCGGGATATACCCACACCCTGCAACGGCCCAATTACAACAACATCATGCCCGGCTGGGTGATTGGCACCCAGGGCCAGATCGACAATTTGAGCAATTTCCGACTACGGCCGGAGCTCTCCCGCAACTGGGATATCCAAATGTCGCTCCATTCAAATAAAATTGGACTGTTTTCGATTGGTGGTTTCTACAAAAAAATCACCGATATGATTTTCTGGACTGGTCAGAAAGCCATTACCGATACCGCCTTTTTCGAGTTGCCGACCATTATGAATCGGCAGCGCGCCGCCTGGGCCACGAACAATGAGCATCCAGCCTACAATTATGGCTACGAAGTCGAGTGGCAATCCAACCTGTGGTATTTGCCGGGGTTATTAAAAGGATTGGTAGTGAATGTCAATTACACCAACAACAAGTCTGAGGCAAAGTATCTCCGCACGCGGATCAAAGTGCAGGTTGATCCCAAGACCTACAAGACCACGTTGGTCAATGAGGACACCACCTATACCAGCCCGATGATCATGCAGCCGAGGCATCTGTTAAATCTTACGGTTGGATATGATTATCGAGGCTTCTCGGTTCGTTGGGCGATGCGATTTAAGTCTCACGTGTTCAAGGCGGCCAATTGGTATGAGAAGCTGCGGGGGTATTCAACCGATTTTTATCGGTATGATCTTTCGGTGCGGCAGAAGCTGCCGATCCGGGGGATGGAAATTTTCCTCAATGTCAATAATCTGACCAATGAGTTGGAGAAGGATGTCATTAATCACATGCATTTTGCCAATTATATTGAGGACTATGGTCGCAATGCCAATGTGGGATTGCGGTATCAGTTCTGATATCCCAGTTTGCATGTGAGAGGAAATTCAACCTCAAAGGAGCCAATGATATGAACAGAAAATTTTCAATTTCATTATTTTTATTGCTGGTGTTATGGTTGTCAAGTGAAAATTTGACAGCGCAAACTGGAGTGATCTTTGGACGGGTAACGGATAGTGAAACTGGAAATGCGCTACCGGGTGCAAACATCTTCCAGAAAGGATCAAGCATCGGGGCAGCATCTGACCTCAATGGCAATTATATCATAACGAATGTGCCACCGGGCACTTATCAAATAACGGTGAGGTACATTGGTTATGAGGAAGTGACTTTCACGGTACAAGTTGGTCTGAATGAGCGGGTTAAGCGTGACGTAAAATTAAAGCCACAGGCGCTAAGGGGTGAAACTGTCACCGTGACGGCACAGGCGGAAGCGCAATTGCAGGCGATCAATCAACAGTTGTCCGCTAAAACCATCAAGAATATCGTTTCCAGAAAACAGATTCAGGAACTGCCCGAGGCCAATGCCGCCGAAGCCGTGGGGCGGCTGCCCGGCGTTTCCCTGGAACGCAGCGGCGGCGAAGGGAACAAGGTAATCATTCGGGGCATGGCGGCCAAGTATTCGCTGATTCAGATCGATGGGGTGAATATGACTGCCACTGGCGAAGACGATCGCAGCACCGACCTCAGCATGATCTCTCCGTATATGCTGGAAGGGATCGAGCTGACCAAATCGGTCATGGCCAATCAAGAGGCGACGGCCACAGGTGGCATCGTGAATTTCCGGATTAAGAAGGCGCCAGAAATTCCCACCTTCAATTTGATTTCGCAAGGCGGCTACAATAGCTTGCGCAACACCTATCGCGATTTCAAAATCAGCACCGGCGGCAGCAATCGCTTCTTTTCAAAGTCGCTGGGCGCTTATGCTCAGGTGGATTATGAGGAGAAAGATGCCGGCTCGCAGCAATTGGGTGGCGTTTGGTTTTCTCAGGATAATGAAACCGCACCAGTCAGAACGAATAGTGTTCAGTTGATGGATATTTTCCGACGCATTCAGCGCCTGGGAGGGACATTGGTTCTGGATTATGCATTGCCATCGACCATGTTCAAATTGTCCAATTTCTTTAGCCGCATCAACCGTGAAGAAACCAGTTATCAGAACAATTATGATTATACTCAACAGGGATTTTCTTTAAACTATTCCGATACGCCTAAAAGCTGGCTCACTGTTTTAACCAACTCGTTCCAGATTGATCACCGCTGGCGAAATTGGGAGATCAATTCCATCCTTAGCCACTCGTATTCTGAAAATATTTTGCCGGCCCGAATCGGTTCCAGCAACAGCAATTCGCCAAGCAATCCCTTTCCCACCAACAGAAAATCTAACTTTAATGTGGATTTAAATCCAGAAACAATCCCCGACTCTTTGGTCATTTCAATGGATGAAGCTGTCTATTTTATGCATCTCGGCGGGTTGAGCCATGAAGAGAGCCAGACCCAGGAGCGAGACCTGGCTGCCGAACTAAACTTATCTTACAAATTTAATATCAGCGATTGGCTTAATATTAAACTAAACGTGGGCGGAAAATATAAGCATAAATCCAAAGAATACGATCGAACAAACTACAGCATTCACAATGGCGGTGGTTCTCAGGAATTCAGAAATATGGTTTATGAAGCATTTGAAGATGAGCTTAGCACTCGTACGAAGGATGCATGGGCTGCGGACGATCAGCGAATATTATTGATCGATTTTTTGGACCAGGATTATGAAGGCACTACTTTTCTGAATGGAAGATATGATTTTGGGCATGTGTTTGACAAAGAAAAATTTCGCCGGATTCATGACCTTGCCATGAAAACCTATGACCCAACCAGCACGAACATGTATGATATCGTGCACATCGATTACAGTAATTCCACCTATTATGATTTCCATGGTATCGAAGATTATCATGCCTTTTACTTGATGCCGGAGATCAATATTGGTTCCCGATTGCTATTTGTGCCTGGCGTTCGCTATGAGGCGGAACGAACAGAATATACCGGCTATCGCGGCAGCCGCCTGGGAGTCATAAGGGACTGGATAGCAACACCAGTAGACACGGTGACCAAGGTGCGCAAGAATGACTTCTATTTGCCCATGATTCAAACTTTTTACAAGCCCACTGACTGGCTGACGTTCAAAGCGGGCTATACGCATACCTTGCAACGACCCAATTATAATAACATCATGCCCGGTTGGGTGATTAGCTATTTGGGCCAAATCGACAATTTGAGCAATTTCCGCCTGCGACCGGAACTCGCCCGCAACTGGGATTTTCAGATGTCAGTTCATTCGAATAAAATCGGTTTATTCTCAGCCGGCGCATTCTACAAAAAAATCACCGATATGATTTTCTGGACTGGTCAGAAAGCCATTACCGATACCGCCTTTTTCGAGTTGCCGACCATTATGAATCGGCAGCGCGCCGCCTGGGCCACGAACAATGAGCATCCAGCCTACAATTATGGCTACGAAGTCGAGTGGCAATCCAACCTGTGGTATTTGCCGGGGTTATTAAAAGGATTGGTAGTGAATGTCAATTACACCAACAACAAGTCTGAGGCAAAGTATCTCCGCACGCGGATCAAAGTGCAGGTTGATCCCAAGACCTACAAGACCACGTTGGTCAATGAGGACACCACCTATACCAGCCCGATGATCATGCAGCCGAGGCATCTGTTAAATCTTACGGTTGGATATGATTATCGAGGCTTCTCGGTTCGTTGGGCGATGCGATTTAAGTCTCACGTGTTCAAGGCGGCCAATTGGTATGAGAAGCTGCGGGGGTATTCAACCGATTTTTATCGGTATGATCTTTCGGTGCGGCAGAAGCTGCCGATCCGGGGGATGGAAATTTTCCTCAATGTCAATAATCTGACCAATGAGTTGGAGAAGGATGTCATTAATCACATGCATTTTGCCAATTATATTGAGGACTATGGTCGCAATGCCAATGTGGGATTGCGGTATCAGTTTTAACAGGCAACTGCACCCAAAAAGCAACCGAACTTGTACACTTATTTTTCAAAGGAGGTGATACGATTTAGAGTCCAAAAATAATATTCCATGTTCATCTCGTCGCGTGCTCCCCATCCTATTGTGAGAATGATTCATATCGAGATTTGGCCCACCAGATCTTTGAGCACGCGATCTGGCTGGTGTCGTAGCCAGGAAATGGAGAAGCATTGCGATAAGATGGGTCGCGATCATTTTGAGCGTCGTCGCTGGAAGTTAGCTTCCACCAAAATCAGAAAGGAAGGTGATGCGAGCCAAAAAAGACTGAAGCCCGTTTATCCCGAATCAAAATTTCTATTCATCACTTTTTTTCTCCAAAAACTAATGAAAGGAATTGTCACATGAAAAAAGCGTTAGTACTTTCGGCGATTATCATGTTGCTGATCATTAGCAACCATGAGGTTTTCTCTCAAACCCAGTCAAAAGGCGATACTTTGCTTGTAGGTCCATTGAACTCCGAGGGTCAACCGATCGGGGCGCTAAACGAAGCGATAAAGAAAGATGTCGATGCCAGCGGGAACCGGCTTCATAAGGTGTATAAGTTAGAGCGCAACGCCCAGTATATTCTGACGGATGTCATTCAGGCGGATTTCCCATTAGTCATCGTCGCGGATAAGCCCGATCCAGCTAATCGGCCTCCCATTATTCGATGCGGTCTCCGAGCTGACGGAAGTACGGTCGACAATTGGTGGAACCTCTTCGATAACGCGACTTTCAAGAATCTCTGGTTGACGGGAGTGAATCTGGATGGGACAGGCCCGATCTCTTGGATTACCCAGACAGTAAACGCCTCGGGAAAGAAGATCATTTTTGATGGCTGCATTCTGGAAGCACCTTTTACTTGGTGGGCGATGTTTGCAGATTGGGGTGGCAATAACGTCTATAAGATCCTCAACTGCATTTTCAAAAATGTTGGCAATCCCACTGGCACCACCTGGAACGGCGCTATTTTCCATCATTTGAGGATCGACTCCGCCATTATCCGCAATACGACGTTCTTCAATTTTGGCTGCTTTGCTGTGAACGGAGGCGAAGGCACGTTCTACACCGAAGTGGACCACTGCACGTTCGTGAACTCTATGGTCCACCCGGTGAACAATCATCGCCATATCAAGCAAATTTACACCAACAACCTGTTTGTCAACTGCCATGCGTTCAGCGATGATTTCGATGAAATCAAACGCCACTTCGATCAGGAAGTGAAAGGTCTCATGAACTATGCTGAGATCCAATGGGATCCCCAGCAGCTCGATTCGCTGTACGGTCCCACCGGTGTGTACGGCAGCTCCAAAGGTTATGATCCCAATGGTGACGGCCATTTGACCGATGACGAATTGGTTTGGGTATTGAAGAACAATGTCTGGTGGTACACCCAACCGATCAAAGATTATTGGGCGCAGTTTAACAATGTTGTTCCCAATCCCTGGATGAACAATTATAACAAGGCTATGTTTGAGAACCAGTCTGGCCCATGGACTTGGACGGTTTGGACATTTACCAGAGATACGGCCGGGGTCATCATTGACTCTACACTGGTCACGAAAGTGCACAAGCCTTTCAAATTTTTCAAAGAAGAAAACACCTGGAATGTTGATCCTGGCATTAAAGATATGAACGGCTGCGACGTGCTGCTGGCCCAGAATTGCATCAATATCCGCACTGAGTGGGCTGGCGGAACGGTCACCAACCCCGTGAAGTGGCACAATGTGGCGGATTATCTCGAATTCACCTGGCCATTGGATTTTGATCTCTCTTACACGAACGAAACGCTGAAAACCGCCAGCACTGGCGGCAAACCCATTGGCTCGCTGCAATGGTGGCCGGGGATAGAGTATGTCCCAACCAATGTGAGCTCCCCATCGGGGGCCAAACCCGTGGCGTTCTCATTGAGCCAGAACTATCCGAACCCCTTCAATCCCACCACATCCATCACTTACTCACTGAATAAGAACAGCCATGTCGAGCTGAAGGTCTATAATGTGTTAGGTTCGGAGGTGGCAACTCTGGTGAATGAGACCAAAAATGCCGGCAGCTACGAAGTCCTCTTTGATGCGGGCAAGCTGTCCAGTGGCGTCTATTTCTACCAGCTTAAGGCTGGCGATCAAACCATCACTCGGAAAATGATGCTATTGAAGTAACTCGCATCGAAATAGCCCCATCGGGCGGACGTCTGTGAAATAAGGCCCTTTGCTGAATCACAGCAGAGGGCTTTATTTCAACCATCAACAACTTCTGGTCGCATCGAATGCGAGTGACCTTTTCGGATATTTCATCAAAGGATCTAAATGCGCGCCGCAAAAATTGCTCATGGTGCTAATTTTTCCGATGTCACAAAGCCACCTGGCGGCGAAGCGTTTCGATTGGGATAAATTCCATTCGCCCAAATTGAAAAAAGCATCAGTCCTGGCCGTTGTCGAGAGGCTCGCCCGATCAAAAGTAGGAGTGTGATACCGAGGTGCTGGTATTGTTTATAGCATCATTCAATGATTTTCGACCGAGGGATTAAACGGACTGCTTGCTCACTTGAAGGTTGAAACTGGTCATTTTCATTGATTCGGCATCTCTTTGAGTTCACGCAATTGAATTGAACGGCTCAGTTGCGAGAGTGTGATATGAACAATTTTAAGGGAATCCTTCTGAAAACGCTGTCACTGCTCTTTGTCGCTCATGCAGACATCAGCTTTGCATCTGATTCAGCCCAATTAGCGATCGTCAATTTGCCCGGAAATCACCAGTTCAAACCGCTGGATTGGATCGAATTTCGAACAGCCCAAGCCGGAACAGCTATCATTCTAGATGGTCACGGCATCCCATATTTTCAACAGCCCATTCACCGATCGGCACAAACGCGGGTCGCCGGGGCACTGGGCACGCATACCATCTTGCTGCTTGACAAGGCTGGAAAGCTGATAGATAGCAAATGTTTCAAAGTGGATTGCCAGACAGAACTGATCGACAAAGGGGGGGAATTCTCCCGCTTGTTGGATATGCTTTATTACACCATGACCGCCGATGGCGAGATGATGACCCATCGCTACAAGGGCAAACCCTACGTCACCTTTGCTGGCTGGTTTCAGGACCATGTCCATGTCATGAAAGCCATGAAATATTTTTATCCCGATGTCACTTCTGGCATCGATCTGTTTGCCGAAAGCCAGAGAGAAGACGGAATGATCTATGACAATTATTATAGTCCCTATCACACCTATATCCATTGGTTAAAACGTTTCGGACCTGAGTTTGTCCAGGTACCAGATGACCCGCAAATGAATTCGAGCTTCTTCGTGCGCATTCCAGTGGAAAACATGGGCGAGTTCACCTTTCTGGAAGCAGTCTATTACGCCTGGAAAGCGACCGGCGACGATGCCTGGATGGCGTCCCGACTGGATAATTGCATCAAGGCCATTGAGTATGCCACCTCGGATCCCTATCGCTGGTCCGAAAAATTTCAGCTATTGAAGCGGGGCTACACCATCGACATCTGGGATTTCCAGCCGGAACAGGATGCTGCCGTTTGGGGCGGAGATTTTATGATGGCCAAGCCTGGCGTTACCAATTTCAGCATCATGTATGGGGATAATATCGGCATGGCGGTCGGTTGCCAATACACCGCTGAGATGTTGCGTTATATGGGACGCAACGAGGAGGCGGCAAAAATCGAGCAGATCGGCAAAGATATCAAAGAACGGATCGATAAGCTAAGTTGGAACGGATCATTTTATACCCATCATATTCCAGAGGATCCTACTATAAAACGCGATTTTGGCGGGACCGACGAATCGAAGCAAGTAACGATTTCTAACGCCTACGCCATCAATCGCCGGATCGGTCATGACAAATCGGTGGCCATTATCAAAACGTATCAGAACATCGCTAGAGAAATGCCCGCTTCGTCGCCTGGTGAATGGTACATGTGCTACCCGCCGTACGAAAAAGGGTGGCATATCGACAAATGGGAATACATGAATGGCGGCGTTTCTTCCATCGTGGCTGGTGAAGTAGCCCATGGCGCGTTCAATCATGGTTTTGAGGAATACGGAGTACACATTCTGCGGCGCATGGCGGAGCTGGCAAAAATCTCGGGCAATCGACTGCTCTGCATCTACCGTGGAGCGCTGCCAGATCCACCGAAACGGAATTTCACACCAATTTCGCTCAAAGCAATCGCCAACGCCGATATTTGTGGAGAGGGTGCCAAGGGGGTACCCGGCTGGACCGGTGAAGGGGATAACGATCTTCACGAATTCCCGGTCGGGGAACAGGTGTTCAAAGATGTCCCGTTCACCATTGTGGATCCGGCGCAAAATGGAAGGCGAGCCTGCCTAATCCTCTCCGGCAAGCCCGGCTACGCCAAACAAGGCCGATTGCCTGTCGCAAAAAGAGCTGCTTCGATCTATTTTCTGCATACGCAAAGCCGGGGTGTCTATTGTGGCGATATCAACCTTCGCTATCAGGACGGCAGCGGATTTAAAACGCATGTGATTCGTGGCGAAAATATCGCCGGCTGGTGGTATCCGCAGGACGGTCCATACAATGATGGCCAACGCCCCTACTATGTGGCCTGGACCGGCAAGAATGAAAAAAGCCTATCGGTCGGCGTTTATATTTTCGGCATCAATAATCCATTTCCTGATAAAATCATCGACTCGATTGATTTCCAAAGCGCCGGCACCGAGGCATTGTGGATGATTTTGGGCGTCACGTTAAGCGATCATCCGGTATTTTTTATGCCAGAAAGGATTTCTTATGGCGCGCCAGATAATTGGGGGGCTGCTGCAGTCGTGTATGCCTTGCTCGAAGGGCTGGCTGGCATCAAAGACGAAGGTATCGCTTTCGATAGAGCTCGACTTGCCCCCCGCTGGTCGGCTGCCGGTGTCGATGAAGCGACTGTCAGGGTCAAATACCCTGCCTCTAATGGCTATGCGGCATATCACTATCAATTCGACAGCCAGAACAAAGAGCTTCGGGTGGAATTCACTGGCACCGCGGCCATTATGGACGTGGAGCTGCTCATTGACAGAGATCAAACCGTAACCGCCGTTTATTTGAACAATCAGCCAATTGATTTTAAAACCAAATTTGTGGAGCAATCGAAGTACATCGGCATCACAACCGATCGGGTGGCGGCGAACGAGCTGAAAGTGAAGCTCAACTAATGCGGTTGGATATCGGGGCGATAGCGGCATTGCCTGGTCGGCCCGGAATCCCAATGACCTATGACATGAAATTCTAACGCAAAAATGATTATCAATTTTTGGCCCACGAAACCCACGAAAAAGCACTGAAAGAACGCTTTATTTTTTGAAGTTCATGTCCTTCCGTGCATTTTGTGGGCAAAGAATTGTCATTGTGCGTCTACTTAAATAATTTATGGCCACAGAGACAGCGAGAACACGGAGTTTGATTTTTAGAAAATCGCATCAAATCGTTTTTCGATCGTTGATAACATGAATTGGCTGGTCCAAAATTCGCTTTTCTCTGCGACCCCCGTGCCTCTGTGGCCAGGTTTATGAATAGTCCAGGTTAAAAGTCAACCTGAAATTTTAAAATTGAAATGATTATCAAGAATTGCCCCACGAAACACACGAAAGCGCATCGAAAGCACTTTTTATTCGTGTCCTTCCGTGTATTCCGTGGGCAAAGAGTGATCATTTTCAATCGTCATGATTCATTTTAGATTTTTGGCTTTTATATGATGGCATAGCACTGGAAATCATTAACGCTCGCTCGTACTGACAATCGGGAACAGAAAAACTTATGAACAGATCGATTACCCTCACGTTTATCCTTTGCCTGGTCTCAATTGCCGGTTTTGCCCAACAGTGGCAGTCGTTCACAATCGAGAATAGCGGATTGCCCAGCAATAATGTGTTTTCCGTGGATATCGATATGTCCGGCATCCTCTGGTTTGGTACTGACTCTGGCATCACTGCATTCGATGGCTCAAAGTGGTATAGCTATAGCCAGTCGTATGGATTAGCTGATAATCAAGTCAATGATTTAAAAATTATGGAACCGGCAGAGCTATGGGTGGGAACCGACAATGGGGTTTCTGCCATCGCCTTTTCATCGCTGGATGCAGTGACCATGGCTACACCCTATCGCACCAATAACACCGGACTGTTGTCGAACAAAATCAATTCGGTTGCCATCGATCAAAGTCAAATTCGATGGTTCGGTACCGACTCTGGCGTGACCGCGTTCACGGGTCAGAATTGGATATCGACAGGATCGCCGCGCGTGGTGCTGGAAAACGATGTCATGGCCATTGACATCGGTCCTGATCTGATCGCCTATTGCGGTACAGAAGGGGGCGGTGTGGCGCGACTGAAGCTTTCGGAATTCGATATTATCACTGGCGCTTCTACCATGGAGCGCCCCTGGGCACCTGTTCCCATTGATAGTGTCTATGCCATCCACATCGGCGCCGATGGGCTGCAGTGGTTCGGCACCACCCAGGGGTTATTTCAGCATCGGGGCGTCAATTCCAAAATAAATTGGAAGCGGTTTACCGTGAGTGATGGTTTGCCCCATCCCCATGTCCAGGCGATTGCCGAAGATGCGGCAGGCAAAATCTGGGTGGCAACGCGGCGTGGCATCGCCCAGATCGAAAAAGATCTTTCCGCTTATGTGAATTATTCATCCCGGGACGGTTTGATCAATGATGATGTGCGGGACATCGTCATCGCGCCGGATGGCTCAATCTGGTTGGCAACGGCCGGCGGCGTCTCGCGCTTTTCCAGCAATACCAGCATGATTCACAACCATAACGCCGGCACGATGCCTGAGTTTATCGAATTGCATGTCTATCCCAATCCATTCAACCATGCAACTGCCATTGAATTGAGGTGGCAAAATCTGGCTCCAGCAGAAATCAGCATTTATAATTTGTCGGGACAACGAATTCGCAAGCTATGGGATGGCCTGGTTAGCACGAATCGGCTGCTGCTTCCCTGGGATGGCAGGGATGACCAGGGATATATCGTTCCATCTGGGCTCTACCTTGCCCGATGCCGCAGCGGCCTGCAGGTGGTCAATAAGAAAATGGTGCTCATGAAATAATCAGATGTAGTCCACCTCGAAGGTGGACTACATCTAAAAGAAAAGGTGATCAGATGAAAATTTCTCACATTCAAAGCTGCATTCCAAAATTCAATCGAACCGCTGCGCGATTTTTTTTTCCGCTTCTGGGAGTGGCATCGCTGTTCTGGTTTCTGGTGCGGGTGATTCCGAAACCAAGCCGAGCTACTTATCCTTGCATGAAAGTCGCTTTTCCGATTGCTTCGGGTTTTGTCACCTGGTTGATAGGTCTTTTTGGTTCGGTCGCCGCCTTCAAATTGGCCAGACGGCATTTCCAGCGGGCGCAATATTGGGTCATGGGAATATTCATGGCAGTAGGGGTGAGTGCGGGCTATTTTACGATGATCCAGATGAGCCAGCCGGCGAAATCCACCATCGTTTATAATTACCACTATCCCGCGAACGAGCCCATGGGGCGAGCGAGAGGCATTTTCCCAGGTCGCGTCGCCTGGGCCTGGAATCCCGACGCCACCAATGAAAATCAAACTGGCAAAGACGACGGCAAGATACCAGTCAGCGAGAACGATGATTATTATTTTCTGATCAAAAACAATAATCAGGCGGTCATCGATAGCATGATGGACGATGTGGTAATGAACCTGACCGGCACAACCTCGGTGGCCGACGCCTGGCAGGCACTTTTTCGATTTCATAATCGGAACAAATCTGGTCGCGATAGCAGCTACACGCCGGGGGAAATCATTTTCATTAAGATCAATGCCACTTCCATTATTCAGGGCGATGGCGGCCAGCCCTGGCATACCTGGGAGCCAACGCAACTCACCAAATATAAGCCTACCTGGTGGGCCCATCCCGACGTTGTGGAAACCACGCCCCAAGTGGTGTTATCTGTGCTGCGACAATTGATCTACCAGGCGGGTGTGCGGCAGCAGGATATCTACATTGGCGACCCGATGAAAAATGTCTACAAACATCTATTCGACTACTGGAAGGCCGAATTTCCGCATGTCAACGTGCTGGGCAATGACATCGAATACCACGGACTCAATCTGGCTGCATTGGGCCGAGTGCCCGTGGTAAAAACCGCATCCGACGTGCTGTTCTATTCGGACAAAGGCAAGGTGATGAACCAGGCAGTGTCCGATAAATTGTACACGATTCACGAGCAAGCGGCCTATCTGATCAATATCGCCTCTTTGAAAGCCCACGCCTGCGCCGGCATTACCCTCTGCGCCAAGAATCATTTCGGTTCCCAGGCGCGATCCGATGCCAGCCATCTGCATAAAGGGCTGGTCGGCGAGGAAAACGATCGGCCATATCGAACAGATTACGGCCTCTATCGCGTTCAGGTCGACCTGATGGGACATCGTTTGCTGGGCGGCAATACGGTGCTCTTTGTGGTGGACGGGCTATATAGTGCCATCGAAGGTTGGAGCGACGCCTATCCACGCAAATGGCAGATGGCGCCGTTCAATAATGACTTTACGAATTCGATATTCGCGTCCTTGGATCCCGTCGCGCTGGAATCGGTCTGCTTCGATTTCCTTCGGACGGAATACCATGGTCCCCAGGTGGAATTCAATCGGCCGAACATGGCCGGGGTTGATGACTATTTGCGCCAGGCGGCTGATTCCTCCAACTGGCCAAGTGGCATTGTCTACGACCCAGAAAATGATGGCATCCCCATTTCCAGCCTCGGAGTATATGAGCACTGGAACAACCCCACCGACATGCAATACTCTCGGAACCTGGGCACAGGAAATGGGATCGAATTGGTGAAATTATTCCCTCGCCCGACGGCTGTCCATGCGCCTGATCGCAGCAATTCTCCATCAGGTTTTCAGTTGAAGCCCAATTACCCGAATCCGTTCAATGCTTCAACCCAGATTGCTTATGAATTGGGAGCGGCAGCTAAAGTGAAACTGTCGATTTACAACATTCGAGGGGAGCTGGTTGCCTCGCTGGTTGATGATTTTCAGCCGAGCGGGCGTTATGCGCTCAATTGGAATGGGACCGATGCGGATGGCAGGTTAGTTCCCTCTGGAGTGTATGTGTACAAATTGGAGGCAAATTCATCGCGGGGAACTTTCAGCGCCTCGAAAAAAATGGTCTTGCAGAAATAGACCCTTTCATAGGTTTGAAAGCTTTGAAAGGATAGATGCAAAAAATTATTAGGTGCAATATGAAATCGACACATGTTATTGCCGTACTGATTGCGCTTTTTTCCATGGCCATCGGTCCCGGCTATGGTCAAATCACCGGCTTCTCCGATAATTTTGATGGCAATTTGAAGATGCTTGCCCATCCATACTTCGGCTATCACCAAGCGGATGGAATATTGAGAGTTGATGTTCGTGTTCCGGAAGGGGTCAAATGGCAAGGATTTATCTATGAGATCGGAGATACCATTGATCTTTCAGGGAATCTAAAGCTGAATTTGAAATTAAAATCGGATTTCGATTTCCTGTTAACGGCGTATGTGATCGATGCGGTGGGATTTTATAAGACGTCGAATCAAAAAATTCAAAAAAGCGATAGCTACGTCGATTATTTCATCCAATTCGAAAGTAGCGCTGGATTCGATAGCCATCATATCACGCGATTGCAGTTTACCCCCAACGGCAATACCCCGGATGCAGTGAATGGGACGATCTGGCTGGATGAATTGAAGGTAGGAACCGACGCCATCCCCAAAGCCAGCATCGGCGGAACAACCGAACAGCAGTTCTTTGTCGGCAGCCAGCAGAATGAGATTAAAATTGTCGATCTAAAAAATGCCGCCAGCATCCTCGTTTCTGGCGGCAGCGCTTCCCTCACCAACCTAACGATCTCAGCCATCGTCCATGGCAGCGCAACGATAGGCTTTGATTGTTCGCCCAATTTTATCGGCAGGGATACCGTGACCATCACCGCTGTGGGCACGAGTGGGTTTGAAAATAACTCCATTTGCATACCGATCCTGATCGAAGACAATGCCCCGCCGACCATCGATCCCATCACTGATCTGTCAGCCCGGGTGGGCGATACCGTTTCGGTTCATCTGACCGGCATTGGCGATGGCAACAAAACTGTTCACCAGCCGATCACCATCTCCGGCGCAAGCCAGAACCAATTGGCATTGCCCGATAGCAATATCAAAGTTCATTACGATGGAACGGCCACTGTGGCTGAGTTGATCTTGATCCCAATCGCTGCGGGACGAAACATCCGCATCACGCTGACGCTGGACGATGGCTTTGTCTCCAATAATATGACCGAACGAGCCTTCGCCTTGGACTGTTATGAGCAGTTCAATCATCAGCCGACCCTTGATGACATCCCGAACCAATTCGTCTACCTCGCCTTTGGCACGCAAAGGATCAAGCTGAGTGGCATCAGTGATGGCGACGATGGGACGCAAATGCTGACAATTTCCGCAACCAGTTCGGACACTGCTGTGATCAAAAATCAGGATCTGTTGATCCATTACACCCAGGGGTCAGCCACGGCTGAGCTCACGTTTACACCCTCGGCTCTGGGCAAAACGAAAATCACCATTACCGTGCTGGATAATGGCGGCACAGCCAACAACAACGGCGATGCCCAGATCTCGCGGTCTTTCTATATCGAATCTGCACCGCTGCCACAGTCAGGTCTGGCTGTCCCATTGGCAGAATTTGGCTCCGGCAAAGTGACCCTTTTGGAGAAGCCGGGCGACTGGAACGTCGAAGGATACGGAACCACCCAGAAACCAGAACTCGGCACCTTTCATGGCAAAGAAAATGTCCTGAAAATTGCCATCAATAACAAGACGTGCTGGACCGGGATCTGGTACATGTTCCAGGAACTCGATCTGAGTCAGCATCGCTATATGTGTTACGACATCTATTTCGAAGGCGGCTCGTTCAGCAACGGAGGCAAAACCCATAGCTATTTTTGGGATGTGAACGACAATCGGAATCTCCCCCGCGCCCATGACCAGCGCAAGACAGTACCGGCTGGCCAATGGCGCACGGTATTTATGGACTATCGGGGTCCCGGCGGCATGAATACCGATGCCGGCCAGGAAATCAACGTAAAACGCATCAATCGCATTTTGATAAATTATGCCACTGATTTTATCTGGCCATTTCCCGTCAATAGCGGAACTGTTTATTTGGCGAATATCAAAGTGGGCAGCGCAGTGCCCGATAGCCTGATCCCGGCGCTAAAACCTGTTTGCACCATCGATCCGATCCCGGATCAGACAGTAACCACCAACGCGGGCCCACAGCACATTCAACTGACTGGCATTGGCAATGGCCTCGCGATTGGCGCTGCCGATAGCATCACGGCCATCAGCAAAAATCCAGACCTCATCCCCCATCCGACGGTCAGCCCGATCAATCCCGATGGCACGGCGCAACTCTCCTTTGAACCTGGCGCTGCTGTGGGAACGGCTGTCATCACCGTCACTGTCAAAGCCAGCGGTTCAGCGGACTATGCGGTCAATTTCAAAATCTACATCGTGGATCCCAGCGATGCTGGAGTGGTAACGATTGAGCTGGATCCATCGCAGCGATTTCAGACGATGCGGGGGTTTGGGACGTTCGAATTCTCGGATCGTCAGAACTATATCGATGCCTACACCACCGATCTCGGCGCCTCCGCAGTCCGAATTGGCCTGATCGGCAATCAGATCGAACCAGTGAATGACAACAACGATCCGAATATTCTGGACCTGGCTGCGCTCAATTATGGCGCTTTCGATTTCAACTATTATCGACGATTGAAAGCCCGAGGCGTAGAAACGTTTATCTTGACTTCCTGGTCACCGCCCGCGTGGATGAAGCGGAATCTATCGCTGAGCTATGGCTATGCCGAGACGCCCAATTACGAGGCGACCGATAATGTCCTCGAGCCATTTTATTACGATGAGTTCGCCGAAAGCATGGTGGCCGTCGTCAAAATGTTTCGCGATCAAGCTGGCATCGATCTCTCGGCCATTGGGCCACAGAACGAACCAGCGTTCAATGAGCCCTACCCTTCGGCCGTGCTCAGCCCGATCAAATATGCCGAATTGATTGCCGCGATCGGCCCTCGATTGAAACAGGAAGGATTGGCTACGAAGATTTACATGCCTGAGCAGGTGTTCTCCCAGCAGCATTATAGCATGACGCAATACATCAATACCCTTGGTCTCAATACCACTGCCGATCAATATACTGGAATTATTGCCACGCATGGCTATGCCTCGGATGGTGTTGGCGAACAGAATCCGACCTATCAAGGCTGGACCGAGCTATGGAACAGCAGCCAGAGCTGCGGCTATCCCAAAGAGCTATGGATGACCGAAACCTTTCCCGAATATCGGAACTGGCAAAGTGCGCTTTCGCTGGCTGGTGCGATCCACGGCGCATTGGTCTATGGCAATGTCAGCCTGTGGACATTATGGAGCATCGAGGGCACGTTGATGGACAAAGGCAAACCCACCGCCAGCTTTTATACTTCGAAAAATTTCTATAAATTCATTCGGCCTGGCGCTCAAAGAATCGCAGTCTCCGACAATCACAGCGACCTGCTGCCATCCGCATTCATCGACACGAAAAATGAGCTAATGACCGCGGTCGTCATCAACAAGTCGGCACAACCGATGAAGATAACCGTTTCGGGCGACAGCATCCCTGCCACCTTCGATATGTATGTAACAGCCGAGCATGTCAATTTTCAATATTCAGGAACATATTCGGTTGGACAAATGATCATTCTGCCACCCAAAAGCGTGACCACGCTGGTCGGTTCCCTGGCTGGCGGTTTGACCCAGGTGCTGGATGAAATTACGACGCCACAAAGCTATCGTCTTTATCAAAACTTCCCCAATCCATTCAATCCGACTACCAATATTGAATTCACCATTCCCAAACCTGGGGAGATCAAGCTGGTGATCTACAATCTCATGGGGCAAAAGGTAAAAACGCTGGTGCAGGGGCATTACCCAGCGGGCAGACATCGGATCGTTTGGGACGGCACCAATGACAGCCATGAATTGGTCGCCAGCGGCATTTATTTTTATCGATTCAAATCAGATAACTTCATCACGACCAGAAAGTGCATTCTATTGCGATGATCGAAAGGACAACATGAGAATTTTTCCAGAAGATTTTCTATGGGGCTGCTCTACCTCTGCTTATCAAATAGAAGGCGCCTGGAATGAAGACGGCAAAGGGCCATCGATTTGGGATGCATTTGTTCTAATTCCAGGGAAGATCCACAACGGCGATACGGCGCAAATCGCAGCCAATCATTATCATCGGATGCAAGAAGACATTGAGCTGATGGCCGCACTGGGGGTTAAAACCTACCGATTTTCGATCTCCTGGCCTAGGATTCTGCCGTTGGGTCGCGGCCAGGTGAATAAAAAAGGCATCGAATTTTATTCGAACTTGATCGATCGGCTGCTCGATAAAAATATCCTCCCCTGGCCCACGCTGTTCCATTGGGATTTGCCGCTGACGCTCCAATTCGAGCGGGATGGGTTGCTCAATCCAGAAATTGCCGAGTCGTTTCAGGAATATGCCGATGTTTGTTTTCATCATTTCGGGGATCGCGTCAACTACTGGCTGACCTTCAACGAGCCTTTTGTGTATGCCATTTTCGGGCATGGCTTTGGCATCATGGCGCCAGGCCGTACGTCCAGGGATGAACCCTATCGGGTGGGGCATCATTTTTTGTTATCTCATGCCAGAATCGTAGACTTCTATCGGCAAAAGTATCAGTTCAAGCAGCACGGCAAGATCAGCCTGGCCCTGAATTGCGATTGGCGCGAGCCGCTGACTGATAGCCCTGAAGATCAGGCAGCGGCGCAACGGGCACTGGAGTTCTATCTGGGCTGGTTTGCCGATCCAATATTTTTGGGCGATTATCCAGAGTCGATGCGCAGGAATTTGGGCCCGCGACTGCCCTCTTTCACCGAAGAAGAGCGACGAATAGTCCACGGCTCCGCCGATTTTTTTGCCCTGAACCATTATACGACGTTTTATGCGGCCCAGGGAAAATCGGATAAGCCTGTCGATGATCCTTACTCCAATGGTGGATTTTACTCGGATCAATGGGTGGATCTTTCCTCAGACCCGAGTTGGGAAAAGACCACGATGGGCTGGAACGTTGTGCCCTGGGGGCTGAATAAATTGCTGCATTGGATCGATAAACGGTACCACCGTCCTGATATTTATATCACGGAAAATGGGTGTTCCTATCAAGATCAGCTCGAAAATGGTGCGGTGAACGATCCCAGGCGAATTGAATATTTGAGCCAGTATATTGCCGAGTGCCATAACGCCATTGCTGAAGGCGTGAAATTGCGATCCTATTTCGTCTGGTCGCTGCTGGATAATTTTGAGTGGGCCTACGGCTTCTCGAAGCGATTTGGGTTGCATTATGTCGATTATTCAACTGGGAGAAGAATCCCGAAGGCATCGGCGGATTGGTATCGTAAAGTGATTGCCGCGAATGGATTATGAAATTCAATGAGACCGCAAATTACGCTAATTGACCTAATTCCGCTAATGGTGTCATTCGCGCAATTCGAAAAATTAGCGCAATTCGCGGTCAAAATATTTTTGCTTTTTGGGCAAGTACTGAACTTTTTGGATACTGGTCTACCTTATCGTACTTAATGAAATCGCTTGAAAAAACCAATTGCTTTTGTTTCAGTTTATTGCCGTATTGGGCAAAATTCTGAAATGAAAAGCATATCATTTATTCGACCCTTTCAAAGGTTCGCAAGCTTTGAAATGGTTGAAATAGGAGTAGATATGGAAAAACTAACCATCAAAGAAAAACTCGGTTTCAGTACTGGGGAGTATGCTGGCAGCGTGGTCTGGCAGGCATTGATGTATTTTTTGCCGATCTTCTACACGGATACGTATGGACTGAGTGCGGCGACGGTATCCACGATGTTTCTGGTGATCAGATTCTTCGACGCCGCCAATGACCCCCTGATGGGCATGATCGCCGATCGTACCAATACCCGCTGGGGGAAATTTCGACCCTATTTATTATGGTTCGCCGTGCCGTATGGCCTGGGCACGGTGCTCATGTTCACCACACCCGACTTTAGCTATGCTGGCAAAGTGATTTACGCCTACGCTTCCTACGGATTGATGATGGTGATCTACACGGCCATGATGATCCCATACAATACGCTGGTGGGCGTAATTTCGCCAGACTCCAAAGAACGCACCAGTGTCGCCTCCTATAAATTTGTCTTCGCTTACGCCGCTGGCGCCAGCGTGCAGGCGTTCGTGATTCCCCTGGTGGATCAATTGGGCGGCGGCGATAAAGCTCGTGGCTATACATTGACCATGGCTATTTTTGGTGCCCTGTGTGTGATCGTTTTTATCATTGCCTTTTTGTCCGTCAAAGAACGTGTGAAGCCCGACGCCAGCCAGCGAACCAGGCTCAAAGATGACCTGAAAGATCTGACACGGAACCAACCCTGGTTGATCCTGGCGGCGGTTTGCGTGACGACCCTGATTTATGTGGCGATTCGCAGCGCTGTGGTGATGTATTATTTCAAATACTATATCGGCAACGAAGCTGCGGCTGGACCGTTTATGGTGGCTGGCACCCTATGCGTCCTGCTCGGCGTTCTGCCAACCAGATGGCTATCCAGCAAAATCGGCAAGAAAAAGCTCTACATCGTTAGCATGATCTTCGTGGTACTCTCCTCAGCAGGATTTTTTCTGGCGGGCCCGAAAGACCTGATCTGGATCTACGCCATGCAGATCATTTTCTCGCTGGCCTCGGGACCGTCCATGCCGTTGCTCTGGTCCATGCTGGCCGATGCGGCGGATTATTCGGAATGGAAAAACGGCCGACGGGCGACAGGGTTGGTTTATTCAGCAGCGACCTTCAGCCAGAAGATGGGCTTTTCTATCGGTGGTGCACTGGCGATGCTGATTCTTTCTATCTTCGGCTATGTGGCCGATGTTCCCCAATCGGCTGAATCATTATTTGGGATCAAATTATCGCTCAGCTTGATTCCTGCTGGCATCGCTTTGCTGGCAGTGATCGCCCTGCTATTTTACCCGTTGGATGATCAGCGTGTGGCTCAAATCGGCCAGGAATTGGCGCAGCGGAAGCTTCAAAAGGCTTGAGCGCATGTGAATGAGTCTGAACCCGAAAAGCGTTCATTGCCAATTTTGTGAAAAATTATGTTAACCAGTACTTCTGAGTCAGATTTAATCTAAACATCCCCCCTGGCCCCCCTTCAAAGGGGGGATTTAGGAAAGTTTCCTTTCAAAGGGGGAAATTTAGGAAAGTTCCCTTTCAAAGGGGGATTTAGATAAGTCCCCTTTCAAAAGAGGATTTAGGAAAGTCCCTCTTTGAAGGGAGAGTTAGGGCATCGCCGTCAGACTAAGGTTTTAACTTTTGAATATGTTAAAAATACATTCCGTCCCTATGGGACGAAATCTTATTTTCTTCTTTGGCTTTGTTATAAACATTCTGTCCCTAAATGGACAAGCTTTCTCAAAATTGCCATGTTATGCGAAAATCAGTTTTAAATCCCTTTAGGGATTAAATGTTTATAGAAAAAATAGGTTAGAAAGACAATCTTTGTCCCTTTAGGGACAAAATGTAATCTTTATAATTGCCACAGCTTATCAGCTTAACCTAACGGTTATGGGATTTAGGGGAATGTCGAGTGGCTTGAATAGCGTAAATAGTATTGATCTTCTTAATCTGATCAAGGAGCATTAGTGTCCATCTTAAAGTCTGTAATTCCGTAACGCAAGTCATTTTTCGGATGATCAATGAATAGTTTGATCCACCAAAAGTGGACATCTTGCTTGCGACTTGGAGATTGGATTTATCTGACAAGTTAGAAGCTTGTGTTACGTTTTCGGAAATACACCAAAATTAGTGGCGCACACCCTCTGGAAGGATGGATTCATAATTTTCAATTTCATTAATCAAGGCTCTCGAAAACAAACCTGGTCCCATCAGACGGAGGCGGATAGTTTCGGTCTCGTTCAAGCAAAAAAGGAATCGGCATATTTATCCATGAGATTCAAAATTTTATTCCTCTCGGGGGGCTGGTTGCTTCTCAATTGTGCTGAACCACATAATTTGGAACGTCAGGCGCCAGGAGTATTCACAGACCCAAGAGACGGTCGAACCTACAAAACCGTCCGTATCGGCGACCAGGTGTGGATGGCGGAAAATTTGAATTATGGCCAACTGGTTAAAGACTGCGACCAGCGGGATAATGGTATCGTTGAGAAAACCTTTTATCAAAACGACTCTGCTCTTGGGGCTATTTATGGCAGCCTCTATACCTGGGACGAGGCCATGAACTATCACAACACAGAAGGCAATCAGGGAATTTGTCCTCCTGGGTGGCATATTCCCACGCTCTCGGAGTGGCGGCAACTGGCGCAATTCCTGGGCCCCGATTCGGCTGGCCAGCTCCTGAAGGCATCTCCAAATGACACCATCCCCTGGGATGGCAACAATCGCAGCGGATTTACCGCAATTCCGTCTGGAGCAGGGTATCGACAATCTTTCGGCCGAATGGGCCAGTGGGCGGTGTACTGGACATCCACAGAATTCGATAGCGCCTACGCCTGGTTCAGCCAATTGGATGGCTTCTGGTATCCACAGCCACCGAAATATAAAATTCTGTATCTGGGAAATTATTATTTGAAAGCCAATGCTTTTTGCATTCGTTGTATCAAGGACAAAAATAGATGAAACGATCCAGGTTGAGTCGTCGGCAATTTCTAAAAGCCACAGGGATTCTGGCAGCAAGCAACTGCTTTCGGCCATCATCGCTGTTCCGTTTCCAGGGGAAGCGGCCAAACATCCTCTGCATCACCTGCGAGGACATCAGCCCGATGCTCGGATGCTACGGGGATAGGGTCGCTCGATCGCCGAACCTGGATCGACTGGCCTCGGAAGGCGTCAAGTTCACGAAGGTATTTTCTTGTTCTGGGGTTTGTGCGCCCAGCCGATTTTCGTTGATCACGGGGATGTACCCTTCGGCGTGCGGTGCCAACAACATGCGCACCAGTTCCTATCTGCCCGAGGGCATTCCCCCGTATGAAGAGGTTCCGCCGCCGCAGGTGCGATGTTTTACCGAGTACCTGCGGGCATCGGGCTATTATTGCACTAATAACGTGAAAACCGATTATCAATTCAAAGTGCCCATCACCGCCTGGGATGAGTGCAGCCATCGAGCGCACTGGAAAAACCGACCCAGCGGGATGCCGTTCTTTGCCATTTTCAACCTGATGACCACGCATGAATCTCAGGTCTGGGATCGAGCCAACGATCCAGTGACCATTCGGCCCGAGGAGGTTCTGGTTCCACCCTATTTTCCCGACACCCCAGTCATCAGGCGAGACATCGCCAGAGTGTACAATAACATCACGATCATGGACCGAGAAGTGGGCGAGTTAATCGATGAGGTGAAGAAAGCGGGGTTGTTGGAGGAGACGATCATCATTTTTTATTCCGATAACGGTGGCCCACTGCCACGGGGGAAGCGGGAGCTTTACGACAGCGGCCTGCATGTGCCGATGATCATCCGATTTCCCAACCAAAAACATGCGGGCACCGAGGTGGACGACCTGATCAGCTTTGTGGATATTCCCGCCACCATCCTGTCCTTGGCAGGTATTCAGCCGCCCCACTACCTGCATGGACGAGCCTTCTGGGGTCAGTTCAAATCATCGCCACGGCAATATATTTTCGCTGCACGGGATCGGATGGATTCCGAATACGATGTTCGGCGGGCGGTGCGGGACAAACGTTTCAAATACATCCGCAATTATCGCCCAGACATCGGTTGTTATCAGGATATTGAGTTCAGAAAAAATCTGGCAAGCATGAGGGAACTGCTGCGCCTGCGGGATGCGGGCCAATTGAACCAGGCGCAGATGTACTGGTTTCGAAAGACCAAATCCCCCGAAGAGCTCTATGATCTGACCATTGATCCCGATGAACTCCACAATCTCGCCGATGATCCAGCCTATCGTGACGATCTCATTCGGTTGAGGAGTACTCTGGAGCAATGGCTCGACGAGGTGGGCGATCAGCCATTACGGAGCGAGAAGGAGCTGGTATGGTCGATGTGGCCAGGAGGGGTTCAGCCAATTACGGAAACACCAAAAATTTTCATACAGGGCGATTCCATCGAAATAACCTGTGCCACCCCAGGGGCATCCATCGCCTATCAGATTAACGGCAAGGGATACACCAAGGATCACTGGTTTTTGTACACGAAACCATTGAAAATTAAACCCAGCGATGAGATTACGGTTAGGGCAATACGAATCGGTTATCAACCGAGTGAAATCGTATCATGGAAAAATAATTAATGGGCAAACCAGTATGGATTTCGGATACCGATGAAATCATCCAGGCGAAGGTTCCGAACCTTTGCTTGAATTAGAACCTGAATTTCTAAAATGAACCATGACGTTTGAAAATTACCCACGAAACACACGGAACGACACAAAATTCAAACAAATGATTTTCGCATATTGTCGGGGCAAGATTGATGATCCTCTCCATTTTAGAATTTCAGGTAGCATCCGAAATCTAATTCGTGAATAGTCGATATTAAAAATGGAAGAGGTTAGCATGGATGAACAACAATTCGAGCAACGATGGCAGCTACTCAATCTGGAATACGAGCGACTGATCCGCCGAAAAAATGAAGAAATCGCCTCGGCCAATGGGATTTATAGCCGTTTCAAATATCCTGTTATCACCCGAGACCACATCCCGCCGTTCTGGCGATTCGATTTTAATTATGCGACCAATCCCAATCTGCTCGAGCGGCTCGGGGTAAACGTCACGTTCAATGCTGGGGCAATGATGCTGAATGGAAAAGTGATTCTGGTTGTTCGAGTGGAGGGCTATGATCGCAAGTCGTTTTTCGCCATTGCGGAGAGTGAAAGCGGGGTGGATAGGTTCAAATTTTGGGACTACCCGATCGTGATGCCCCAAACCGATCCGCCAGAGACCAATGTTTACGATATGCGGCTGACTGCTCATGAAGATGGCTGGATTTACGGTGTGTTTTGCGCCGAAAGAAAAGATCCCGAGGCAGCTCCTGGCAATGAATCAGCGGCGGTCGCCAGCGCTGGCATTGCTCGCACCAGAGATTTGATTCATTGGGAGCGGCTGCCGAATCTGGTTACGCCATCGCCGCAGCAGCGAAATGTGGTGTTGCATCCTGAATTTGTGAATGGTAAATATGCCTTTTATACCCGACCGATGGATGGCTTTATTACCACTGGCTCAGGCGGGGGCATCGGCTGGGCGCTGTGTGAGGACATCGAGCACCCTGTCGTTACAGAGGAGAAAATCATCGACCGAAAGATTTATCACACCATCAAGGAAGAAAAAAACGGCCAGGGGCCAGTGCCGATCAAAACCTCCGAGGGCTGGCTGCATCTGGCCCATGGCGTGCGGAACACTGCCTCGGGATTGCGATATGTGTTGTACCTGTTTATGACCGATCTTCAGGATCCATCGAAGGTCATCTATGCGCCAGGCGGCTATTTTATGGCGGCGCAGGGCGACGAATACATCGGCGATGTGTATGATGTCCTGTTCTCCAATGGCTGGGTGTTGAAGGATGACGGCGAGGTGCTGATCTACTATGGTGCGGCTGATAGCCGTGTTCATGTTGCTCGCTCGCAGATCGATCTGCTGGTGGATTATGTGAAAAACACCCCGCCCGACGGCCTTTATTCTGCCGCCTGCGTCCAGCAACGCATCCAATTAATCAAACGAAATCTGGAACTAATGAAGCAATTTGAAACCAATGGGAAATATTATGA